>Ga0335078_10000267_pt1 | contig 84078 bp, 78 predicted proteins | sample Lox_Sample_32_FD_206711 | JGI IMG/M metagenome (GOLD analysis project Ga0335078, IMG submission 206711) | Soil microbial communities from Loxahatchee National Wildlife Refuge, Florida, United States - Lox_Sample_3.2 | ecosystem: Environmental > Terrestrial > Soil > Wetlands | place: USA... | reverse complement strand
CCTCGCGATGCGCTGGCGCGAATACCCGTTCGAGTGGATCAAAAACCGCGAGCACACCGTGTTTCGCTGGTACCGCGAGGGGCCGCTCGAAGCGCTCTGGAACCGCGTCGAGCTCGTGCGGCGCGCGGACGGCGGGACCGATCTCACGCACGAAATCGCGATCATTCCGCGCGGCGTGCTCGGTCGCGTCGCGGCGCTCGTCGAGATCGGCCAGCGGCTCCGGCGCGCGATGGATCGCGTCTACAACCGCATCGACTCGGTGCTCGCGTCGGGCGCGGGGATCGATCCGTACGAGCAGCGTCACGATCCGACGGCCGCGGAGAACGTGCGCATCGAGACGGCCGTCTCCAAATTGACGCAAGCGGGCTTCGAGAAGTCCTCGGTCGAAGCGCTCGCGAACCTCCTTCGATTCGCTCCGCCACGCAAGCTCGCGCGCATGCAGCCGTTCAAGATCGCGTCCGAGCTCGACGCGACGCGCGAGCGAGCCCTCGAGCTTCTCCTTCACGCGGCGCACATCGGCTTGCTCGAAATCGCGTGGGACCTCGTGTGCCCGACGTGCATGGTCGCGCACGACACGTGCGCGCACCTCGACGACGTCACGAGCCACGCGCAGTGCGCCGCGTGCGAGACCGAATACGATCGCGATCTCGGAAAATCCGTCGAGCTCGTGTTTCGTCCGCACCCGGACGTGCGCGAGACGAAGGTCGAGATGTTCTGCGCGGGATCACCCGCGCGCCGATCGCACGTGCTCGTGCAGCTCGTGCTCGATCCCGGCGAAGCGCGCTCGATCGCCGTGCAGCTCCCCGCGGGAGAATATTCGGTGGCCGCGTTCGGCGTGCCGGGCTCCGCGGATCTCGCGGTGAGCCCCGTGGGCTTCACGCGCTCGGCGGAGATCGTCGTGTCCGCGAACGCGCTCTCCGCGCGGCCGTCGGTCTTCGGTGACGGCGGCGAAATCATTTTGCGCTTCGTCAACGAGAGCGACGACGAGCGCTCGGTGCGCATCGAGAAGCGCGACACGCGACACGACTCCGTCCCCGCGACGATCGCGCTCACGCACCCGACGTTCCGCGATTTCTTCGCGACCGAGCTCTTCTCGTACGGACAGCTCCTCGGCGTGAGCCACTTGTTCTTCCTCGCCGTCGACGCGAGCGATCGCGGAGAGTTGTTCTCGAGTCGAGGAGACGCGGCAGCGTGCGCGTCGCTCCGCGCGTTCGAAGAGGCGTTCGAGAACGCGATTCGCGCGGAGTCGGGGTCCCGCTTGCCAGGTCCGCTCGAGACGATGGTCGCCGCCTTTCCGTCCGGCGAGCGCGCGCTGCGCGCGACCCTCGCGTTGCTCGATTCGCGTTCTTCGGGGCGCACGACGGATCTCCCCGTGCGCGCCGCGATTCACGGTGGGCGTTGCCTCGCGCTCACCCGCGAAGAGCGCATCGAGTATTTCGGCGAGACACTCCACCGAACGTTGTGGCTCTCCACCGCGGCAGATCCCCGCTCGATCGTGCTCTCGCAGGCCGCAGCGGGCGATCGCGATCTCGCGACGCACCTCCACGGCGCGCGCGTCGACACGATGATCGACGTCGCCGGCACGGGACCGTATCAAGGGCGGCGCATCGTGCGCGTCACGCCGCGCGCCGCCGTGATTCAATCCGCGTGAGCGTTATTCGCGATCGCGATCGCGACCGCCGCGGCCACCGCGGCCACCGCCGCCGAAGTCGCGTCCGCCGCCGCCGCCACCACCACCGCCCGGACCGCCGAACCCGCGGCCGCCGGTGCGCTCTTGCGCTTCGTTCACTTTGAGCGGGCGACCGTCGAGCATCGCGCCGTTCATCGCTTCGATCGCTTTGCGCGCCTGGTCTTCGTTGCTCATCGTCACGAATCCAAAGCCGCGGCTGCGGCCCGTGTCGCGATCCTTCACGATGTGCGCGTCGACCACTTCACCCGATTCGGCGAACGCCGCGCGGAGCGTGTCGACCGTGGAGCTAAACGACAAATTTCCCACGTAGAGTCTCGTACCCATCTCGTATCTTCTCTCAAAACATTGACCCGCAGAGCGCACGTCGTGTGGCCGGGCCTTCCACCAGGCGACGCGTGGGGGTACGAGTAGCAGACGAGCGCGCGCACGCAACGAACTTCAGTGCGGCGCGCGCGGCACGTCGAACGAATCGAGCGCGAGCCCGCCCAAAATCCGAAGGCGCGCGAACGCGAGCCGATCGGAAATCGCGTCGGCGTGCGCGATTTCAGCGGTCGTCGCGAAGTGGAAGTACAGACACTTGTGAACGAACGCGCCGAACGCGATCAAGTGCCCCGTCGCTTCACGGTCGTTCGCGCGATCGACGCCGACCCAAATTCCCGTGTCCCAACCCTCCGGCACGGCGGCGACCTCCGTCGACACCTCTTCGCCCGACGCCTCTTGAGCGATCCCCTTCTCGTGCGCGCGCGTCTCGCAGATCGCGCGATTCGTCAAATCGTCTTCGTGCCAAATCGCGAGCTCGACGATCGATCGCGTGGCGTCGTGCGTCGCGCGCAAGATCGGGATTTTGTGATCGACGATCTTCCAACTCTTGCCGTCCGGAAATGGAACCGACACGCCGAAGCGCGTCGAATGAAAGCGCTGCATGCGCGCGCCGGCGGTGAACGCGGCGGGCTCGGGCTGCGAAACGTTCGTCTGCGTGGTCGCGCGATCGGGCGCGCCACACGCGCCGCACGCGATGGAGAGCGCGACAACGAGAACGACGTGCGCCGCGACTAGACCTTGGCGAGCCACTCGGGATGCGAGCTGTCGGTGCCGCGGACGACGTCGAAGAATCGCGTTTGGATGCGCTCGGTGATCGGGCCACGTCCGCCCTCGCCGATCGGACGATTGTCGACCTCGCGAATCGGCGTGACCTCCGCGGCCGTCCCCGTGAAGAACGCTTCGTCCGCGAGCCAAAGCATGTCGCGCGTGATGCGGCACTCCTCGACGGGAATTCCCTCTTCGCGCGCGAGCGTGATGATCGTGTCGCGCGTGATGCCGCCCAAGATCGAGCTCGCGAAATCCGGCGTGAGGAGCTTTCCGTTCTTCACGATGAAGATGTTCTCGCCCGACCCTTCCGAGACGTAACCCTGCGTGTCGAGCATGACCGCTTCGTCGTAGCCCGCGAACTTCGCCTCGCGCTTGGCGAGCACGCTGTTCGTGTACTGGCCAGTGATTTTTCCCTTCGCCAGCGACACGTTGATGTGGTGACGCGCGAACGAGCTGATCTTCGCGCGGATGCCGAGCTTGAGCGCGTCCTCGCCGAGGTACGTCCCCCACTTCCACGCCGCGACCGCGGTGCGGATCGGGTTGTTCGGCGCGTAGACGCCCATCGCGCCGTCGCCGATGAAGATGATCGGTCGGAGGTAACCCTCCTCGAGCTTGTTCGCGCGGAGCACGTCGATGCACGCGGCGGTCACCTGCTCGCGCGAAAATTCCGGCTTCATGAGCGTGAGCTTGCAACCGTCGAAGAGGCGCTCGATGTGCTCCTTCAAGCGGAACACGTAGGTCTTGCCGTCAGCGCGCTTGTACGCGCGAATCCCCTCGAAAACGCCGACGCCATAGTGGAGCGAGTGCGTGAGCAGGTGCACCGTCGCGACGTCTTGGTTGACGAGCTTGCCGTCGAGCCAAATCTTTTCGAGCTTTTCGACCATCGAGTTCCAACCTTAGTGGCGTCCGAGACGCGGAGCTACGAGATTTGCGCGGACGCGCGCGACGCTTTGCGTCGAAGGATCAGCGGCGCGCACGGAGCGCGGCGCGCACGGTTTGAATTCCGGCGAGCACGCCGTCTTCGTAGTGCCAGTCGGGGTCGTCGAGCTCGGGGAAGTCGTGCGGGTTTTGGACGTCCTCGAGCGTGAGGCCCGGTTTGAGTCGCCTCGCGAGGGCGAGGACTTTGTCGCGTTGAAGACGTTCGATTTCGCCGAGGCCGTCGTCCTTCGCGTCGAGGAGCGCTTTGGCTTCGTCGATCGTTCGGATCCGAACGATCGCGCCGCTCGGATACGACGCGACGGTGCACCCGTCGGAGGGGCACACGCCGAGACAATGCGTTCGCGTGATCCACGTCGTCTGAACCTCGCCGCGCCGCGCGACTTCCTCTTTCAGCGCGTCGTACACCTCCGCGCCGGTTGCGCCGCATCCACGTCCGAGCGGATCGTTTTCGGCGCGCTCGTTCACGCAGACGAACAGATGCAAACGCACGACGACAGACTCCCACATCGGCGGGATTCGCGCATCATTCCGCTGGATCGCGCGTTGCTCTCTTTGTGCGATCCAGTTCGCGCGTGTGAGCGCGGCAAACCACGGAGTTCACGTGGTCGGCGCGCGGTTCGGAGATTGCTTTGCATCCGCTCGTGGTCCCCGCCCGCGCGCTCGCGCCCGTGCTCTCGCTTCAAGGCGAACGCCGGCTCGTCGTCGGCGCGCCCCTCGGACGCGGTTCGCAAGGGACGGTCTACGTCGCGCGAATGGATCAGGCGGTGGCGACGCGCAAAGACGGCGAAGAGGTCCTCTCGCGCAACGTCGCGCTGAAGGTGGTCGACGAAGCGCTCCTTCACGATCAAGAAGCGATCTTCGAGCTTCGCCGCGCGACGCGCCGCAGCGCGCTCGTGAGCCACACCAACGTCGTCACGGTGAGCGAGTGGTTCGTCGCGCAGATGCGCGAAGGGAGCGAGCCGGTTCCGTGCATCGTGCAAGAGCTCGTGGCGGGGATGAGCCTCGCCTCGTTCCTCGCGCGATACGAGCTCGCGCAGCGGCGCGTGCCGCTCGATCTCGCGCTCTTCATCGCGTGCGAAATCGCAGAGGGCCTCGCGGGCGCGCGTCAAACGACGAGCATCGAAGGCACGATGCTCAACATCGCGCACCATGACCTGAGCCCGCGCCAAGTGCTGCTCTCGTGGAACGGCGACGTGAAGGTCGGCGACTTCGGCTACAGGCCCGCGGGCGGCATGACGTCCGGCGTGCGCCGCGCGGATCACGACGCGCGCGCGCAGGGGGTCCACATGGCGCCCGAAGTGGCGCGCGGTGCGCGCGGCGATGGACGCTCGGACGTCTTTTCGCTCGGCGTGATCCTGCACGAGATGCTCTACGGCCCGCGGTTTCCGAAAGGCGCGGGCGCGCGCGACGTGATCGATAACGCGCCCGCCGGCTACGTGCACCATCCGGTCGTCGCGCCGAACGTTCCGCGCGCGGTGGCCGACGTCGTCGCGCGCGCGCTCGAGGTCGACCCACGCGCGCGTCAGGCGCACGCCGGCATCCTCGCGTACGATCTGCGACGCGAAGCACTCGCGCTCGGTGTCGCCGACAGCCGCGTCTTCTTGCGCACCGCGCTCTTCGAGATGAGCGAGAGCCGGTAAACGTCTGCTATATCCGCGCGGGCGTGGACGACTCGAAGAAAGACGGCGAGAAGCTCATCGTCAAGAACCGCCGCGCGTTCTTCGATTACGCGATCGAAGATCGTTTCGAGGGGGGCCTCCAGCTTCAAGGAAGCGAAGTGAAGTCGATGCGCGCCGGAAAAGTCGATTTGGTCGACGCGTACGCCGCGGAGGAGCACGGCGAGGTGTTCCTGAAACAGATGTATGTTGCACCCTTCGAGCAAGCAAGCGCGTTCCCGCACGAGCCGCGCCGCGCGCGAAAAATCCTGCTCCACAAACACGAGATCGCGCGCATCCATGACGCCGCCGCGCGCGGCGGATACACGATCGTGCCGCTTCGTCTCTACTTCAAGCGCGGTCGCGTGAAGGTGGAGCTCGGCGTGGCGAAGGGGAAAAAGCACTACGACAAGCGCGAGGGAATGGCGAAGCGCGACGCAGAGCGCGAGGCGCGAGCTGCGATGGGCCGCGGAAAGCGCGGCGACGATTGAGCGCGATTCGTTTCGCGAGCGGAGAAGCGGACGTGATCGCGTTCGACGGCGCCGATCGCGTGACACTCGCATCCACCGCGCCCGCGCCGCCGGGTTGCGTGATGGACGCGACCATCGAGGCGGGTTACGCGTTGGACGCGTCCGAATCGATCCGCATCAAAGTGCGCGGCTGCAAACGCGACGGCGAACGATTCGTGATCGACGCTCGCGTCCTCGACGTGTCGCGGCATCTGCGCAATCGACTCTCCGCGCTCGCAGCGAACGAATGACCGACTTCAGTCGTCCGGGTGCCAGAGCCCGACGAGCTCGCGCGCGGCCGTATCGCCGAGCGTCGTGCGCACGCCAAGATGCCGATCCATGTCGTCGTGCAGCAACATCACCTCGCGGGACGAAAAAATCCTCGCGAGCGTCCGTCGCACGAGCCCTTTGAGCATGCTGCGCGCGTGATCGAACACGGCGCGCCCGCGCTCGGTGAGCGTGACGAGAAACGTTCGCCTGTCGGTGCCCGAACGCTCGCGCGCAATGAGCCCAAGCCGCACGAGCGCGCGGAGCGTTTCGCTCATCGTCGCGCGCGCGACGCCGAACGCCGCGCGGAGGTCGCGCTGCGTGATTGGCACGACGGGGTTGTCGTGATGATGCAAGTAGAGGAGCACGTCGTACCGATTTGCCGTGACTCCCAACCGCGTGAGGACGTCGCGAAAATAGTTCTGCGTCGCCCAATGCGTTCGCTTCCACCCAAAGAACACCGAATGCACGCCATCACCTCCACGAGGAGACATCGCACGCCCCGTGCCATGGGCTCTTGTCGGACACAGATCGCGAGGATCCTTGCGATCTGTGTGGAGACCGCATCGTTTGAGCTGTGGCCGGGCCGGCCGGGTCGATGGCCCAAATGCCAACGATCGTTCAACGGCGGACACGGAGCGCGGCGAGCGCGAGCGAAACCACGACGATCACGCCAAGCGCCCATGCGCTCGCGGGTTGTGTGAGCGTGACCGCAGGAGCACCGCCGAGGAGACTCCGCGAATGCGTGTAAGGTACAAGTATTGAGGCCCAGCCGGGCGAGCTGCCAAAGAGCCAGTTCACAACAAGCGCCACGCCGCGCCCTCCGCCGCGTCCACCAAGCGCCGAACCGAGCACGAAGAACGCGCCGTGCGCTGCACCACCGAGCGATGCGCCATAGGCAGCGAGCATCGCGTCGCGCACGAGAGGAGGGTCGGCCGCATTGTGCGCAGCGAGCGCGAGCAACGCGCCGATCGCACCGCACACAATCGCACACGCCGCGGACGCGACGAGCCCCGCGACGAGCGCCGACGCGCGTGGGGATGCGCCAAAGCGAACGAGAGGGCGCGTCGCGGCCACGACGCCTTCACCGCCGAGCGCAGCGGATGCAATCGCGTACGTGACGAGCGGCATCACGAATGGAACGAACGCCCCGAGCAGGGCGCGATCGACGCTCGACGATCCCGCGCTGCGCGAGAGGAGGGTGGCGCCGAACGACACGATGCACCAGCCGAGCAAGGGGAGAGCGGCGCGACGCGTGCGTACAAGGCGCGCGGTGGGAAGCCGTGCGAGCGCGATCACGGCGCGGCTCCTTGCGCGGGGGCGCCAGCGGCTTCGGTGAGCTCCTCGAGCGTCGCGTGCTCCGTGTCGATGCGTTGGACGTCGACGCACGCGTCGGCGATCGCCGCGTTCACCGCCGTCGCAAGCGCGCGCGCGTCCGACCCGCGGACGACGATCCCGCGCGCGTCGAGCTGCATGACTGCGACGTCCGATTGTTTCGCGAGCTCCGCGGCGAGGGCGCGCACGTCGGCGGCCACGATGCGCATCGTGGGGGATTCGCGGCCCGTGGTGAGCGGCGGCTCGGTGACGATGCGAACGAGGCGGCCGGCGTCGAAGAGCGCGAAGTCGTCGGCGAGGAGCGACGCGTCGTATGCGGACGCGGTCGCGACCACCACACACTTGTCTTTGCGCGACGCGAGCGCCGTCGTCATCGCTGCGCACGCTTGCGGGGCCATCGCGACGAACGGTTCTTCGACGAGCAGCACGCTCACACTCGGTGACGCGACCGCCTCTGCGAGCGCGACGGCGCGCGCTTCGCCGCGATCGAGCGAATCGACGCGACGCTTCGCGAGCGACTCGATGCCGAAAGGAGCGAGCACCACCGTCGCGTCGACGCGCGCGTTCTTTCGGATGCTGCGCGCGACGGCGAGCGCTTCGTCCACGCGGAGCACGTCCGGCAGCTCCACGTCGAGCGGAACGTAACCGACGCGCGCGCGCGTTTTCGGCGCGTTCGGCGCTCCACCGAGGACGGTCGTCGTCCCGCGGTGGCGCAGGTCCCCGCCGATGCACGCGAGCAGAACCGACACGCCGTCTTCTTTTCGTCCGAGCAGAGCGTGGCGTCCCGCATCGAGGCCGAGCGTCGTCGGGAAGAGATCGACGCGCGCCTTGCGTGCGGCGACGAGCTTGCAGTCGATCATCGCGCTCACGCCGTGCTCCGATGAAAACGAAGTTGTGCTCGCGCCCACACGAGCGCGACGACGAACACACCCGCCAGCACGACGATCGCACGGAGCGCCCGCGCGCCGTCGAATCCGCCGAGCATCGACTCGCGGAGCGCGTCGAGCGCGCCGGGAACCGAGACGAGCTCGCTCCAATCGTCGGGAAAGAGCTTGCCGGTCCAATCCGCGGCGAGCGCCGGAACGACGAGCACGCCGAGCAAGAAGAGATACCCCGACGCGCGACCGCGCGCGCCGAGCGCGGCGAGCGCGATGGGCGCAACGACCAGCGCGAAAGCCACCGCGTACGCGGAGCCTGCGGTGAGCCCGGCGAGCGCGGCGCGCGCCGTGTGCGCGTCGCGCGCGGCGAGCAGCGTCGCCAAGCCCACCACGATCGTGCCCGGCGCGACGAGCAACGCGGTCACCGTCGCGAGGCCCGCGACGCGAAACGCGAGGTACGACGACATTCGCGCGCCATGACGAATCAGCAGGAGATCCCAGCCGTCTTCGCGGTCGCGATCGAACGCGCGAATCGACGCCGCGAAACAGAGCAGCACGCCGGCACCCCACGCGAGCAGACCTGCCGCGAACGGCGCCATGCGCTCGACGCCGTCGCCGCGGACGTCGAGCGCGAGAACGAGCGCGCCGAGCGTCGTGGCCAGCGCAATCGCGACGGAAGCCTTTGGCATGAACCCGTCGAGCGCTCGAGCCATCGCGCTTCGAAGAAATCGGCGCGTCTCGCTCGCGAATCGATTCACGGCGCGCACCATAGCGCAACCGCGCGCGCTTGACCGGCGCGCGAATTTGCCGTTCTTTGGCTGCGAATGGCGGCGGAGCAAAAGTCTTGGAAGCGCGTGCGCGGCCGGCACGTGACGCTCGCCGCGTTCGCCGCAACGGCGTACGTCGTGCTGATCTCGGCGCGCGCTTCGTGGCGCTTTGGGCTCGTCGATTTGGTTTTGTGCGCGGCGGCCCTCGCGCTCGCGCGGGTCGCGTCGCGTGCGCGGAGCGCTCCCCTCGCGTGGGCCGCGTTCGGCGCGGGGCTCGTGGTCGCGACGCTCGTCGAGGGAACGAGCGAGGCGCGCGTCGCGGCGTTCGTCGGCGCCGTGATTGCGTCGGTCGCGGGCGTGAGCGCGATCGCGCGCGTCCCGTCGCTCGGTGGAATCGTGCACGGTCGCGCGCGGTCCGCGCGGCTCGGGATCGCGTTCGTGGGCGTGATTTGGGCGCCGGCGTCCGTCTCGATCGCGCAGGACGCGCTGCGCGGGCGCGAGTCGCTCCTCACCCCGTGGGTCGTGGCGAGCGCCGCCGGAACGGCGGCCCTCGCCCTCGTTTTGTTCGGCGCGGCGGCGAGGCTCGAGCGGGCGCTCGAGCTCGGCGTCGCCGAACGACTCAGCGCGTTTCTCTTGTGCGCGCTCGCGCTGGGCGCGGGCGCGGTCCTCTTGGTGCTCGTCGGAGCGCTCGGTGCGGCGCCCGCGGCGTGCGCGCTCTGTGCGCTCGCGGGGGTTGCGGCTTGTGCGTTCGGGGAGCTCGCCGATCCCATCGTGCTTTGGCGCGGTGCGCGCCGCGCGACGGCGCTCGCGGGAATCGCGGTCGCGCTCGCCGGGCTCTTCGAGTTTCTCCTCATCGACCAACACGCGCATCAAAAGGAGCTCGTCGCGGCGCTCGCGGCGGGCGCGCTGATCACGGGGGCGGAGCTCCCGCGCATCGTGCGCGCGGTGCGCGGCGGCGACGCGAGCCGTCGGCTCGCGGCGACCGCCACGGCGCGCAGGGCGCTCTGCGCGCGCGACGCAGACGTCGCGCTCGCGAGCGCGCTGCGCGCACTGCGCGACGCGGCTCCGCCGCCGACGGCGGCGGAGCCCGCGCGCTCCCCGGAGCTTTGGACGATCGATCCCATCCGCTCGCTCCGCGTCGACGCCGCGGGCTACGCGCACGACGAGCCCGCGAGCCTCCCGCCCGAGCTCGTGCTCGTCGCGTCGTCCGAGCCCGAATCCACGCTCCGCGCCGAAGCGCTCGCCGCAGTCGAAGTGCGCCGTCCCGATTTGCGTCCGCTGTCGCGTTGGATGAGCGACGCGAAGATCTCGAGCGCGACGCTGATCGCGCGCGGCGGCGAAATCGAAGGCGTGCTCTTCCTTCCGACGTACGACGGCATCCCTGATCTGACCCTCGAAGAGGCCCGCGCGCTGCGCGAGCTCGCCGACGATCTCGCGCCGCTGTGTCACGCGCGGGCGCGCCTCGCGCGCAGCATGCAACGCGAACAAACGGCGCGCGACGCAGAGAGCGCCGCGGAGGCGCGCGCCGAGCGCGCCGAGCACCAGCTCTCGCGCGCCGCAGCGCACCACTCGCTCGCCGCGGCGCGCCTCGCGCGACCTGCGGCCGTCGGAATCTACTCGGCCCGCTCGCGCACGGCGTACGAGGCGCTCGAGCGGCTCACGAAGTCGCAAGCGCCGATGGCCGTCGTCGCGAAGAGCGGAGTCGATCCGGTTCCGTTCTTGGCGCGGGCGCACCTCGCCGGCGCGCGCGGCGCCGCGCCGCTCGTCCTCGTCGACGGCACGAGCACGCGCGAGCACGATCTCGAACGCTGGCGCGATTCCGTCGCTTCGCCGCTCGCGCTCGCCGACGGCGGAACGCTCGTCCTCCTGGACGCCGCGGCTCTCCCGCTCGACGTCCAACGGCTCGTCGGTCAAGCGCTCGCGGAGCGACGCGCACCGTGGGAACGCCCCGACGCGATCGACGTCGTGCTCGGCGTGACCACCGTCCAACGTCCACGCGCGCTCGCCGACGCGGGCAAGCTCGATGCGATCCTCGCGTCGCGGCTCGGCGAGGCCATCGACGATCCCATTTTCTTGCCCGCCATCGCCGAGCGCCCCGAGGACATCCGTGCGCTCGTCACCGATCGGCTCGCGCGAGAGGGCCTGCGCGTCCGCGGCGCACCCGTCGGAATCGACGACGCCGCCTTCGCGATCCTCGTCGACCACCCCTTCGAAGGCGAGGACGCCGAGCTCGCGACGATCGTCCAAAAGCTCGTCGCGCGCATCGACGGCGACGTCGTCCGCGAAGGCGACATCCGCGCCGTGCTCGGCGACCAGCTTGTCGCGGCCGCTCCGAGCGTGATATCTCCGAAGCCCCTACGGAGAGGCTCATGAACAAGGTCGTTCCGCTTGTGCTCGTCGCATCAACCGGGTTTGCATTGGCGCTCGGGTGCAGTGGCAACGACGATCCGTACAAGCCGCAGCCGGCTTGGTCGGGTCGCAAGGCGAACGTCCCCGCAGTGCCTGCGCTCCCGACGCTCCCCGCGAAACAAGGCGACGCCTATCCCGTCGCCCTCGCGATTCACCACATGAACAGCGTGCTCCACAGTCCCGAGGTCACCTCGAAGGAGATCACGCTCATCGGCTACATCGTCGATTCGAACATCCCGCGCGCGCCGCTCTGCGCGATCCACAAGACCGGCAAAGCCGATCCCGAAGACTGCAAGTGGAGCGACGGCAAGCCGATCCAAATCCCCACGCTCTGGATCGCCGACGACAAAGATCCGAACGGCAAAGGCCCGCGCATCCGCGTGATGGGCTTCGCCTCGAACTACGCGAACCTCTTCGACGCGAACGAAAAGTACAAGTCGCTGAAGGAGCCGCCGGCCGAAAAGGATCAGTACAAAGACGAGCTTTGGGCCGTACCCCCTCCGTTCCCCCTCCCCACCGTCGGCGCGAAGGTCAAGGTCACGGGCAAGTACGGCGTGAACTTCCAGCGCGCGTCGGCCGGCATCGAAGCGGACCCGCAGAACGGCATCATGACGTATTCGAAGATCGAGTACGTCGAGCCGCCGCCGACGCCGTTTTCGTTCCCGCAACTGGACAACAAGAAGAAGTAGCTAGTGCGCGAGCAGCGCCTTCGCCGTTTGCGCGGCGGGCGTCTGCGTCCACGGCTCGAGCTGCCAGCGCACCGCGCGCGCGACGTCCGGCTTGAGCGCGCCTTCGTTCACGGCGAGCAGCTGCGTCGCGCCGAACGCGCCGACCGCGCGCGCGACGGTCGCGTCGTCGCCCGTCGGCTCTGCCTCCGTCGTCGCTTTCTCGGCGCGCTCGACCGCCGCGGCCAGTGAGCGCTCGCCGAGGAGCGCCGTGGCCACGGCGAGCGCGCTGGACGCGCAGGACGCGATGAGCGCCTTCGTCGCGCGACCGAGCGCGCCGTCGACGTCGAGCGAGGCGAGATCCGCGAGCGCGCGCAGCGCGAGCGTGCGCCCGGCGCGCGTCGAGACGAACGCGAGCGACTCCGCGGACCACGCGAACGGCGGGCTGTGACGCGCGCACGTCGCCAAGTCGGTAAGCGGCGACTTACGAATCCAGGCCGTCACGCCCGCTTCGAAGTCGGACTGCAGGACGTGACCGCCCGCGGCGGGCAGCTCGGCCAGCGTGTGCGGAGTCTTGTCGACGTGGACGCGCCGGAGCTCGGGCCACGCGAGCAAGCGTGCGGGCGGCTCTTGACCGAGGAACTGCCGCTTGCCGACCCAGAACGACACGGTCGAGTCCGTCCGCGTGATCTCGAGCGCGCGCGAGAACCACGTGTGGCGCGCGACGGCCTCGCCGACGTCGAACGGGTTCGCGACGCGTTCGGCGGTGAGCGCGACGATCTGGAGCAAACGCGCGGGAGCGCGCCCGCGAAAGACGCCCGTGAGCTCGGGGTGCGCGCACTGGACGATGTCGTGGAGCATGGCGCCGAGCGCCCAATCCGCGGCGGTCGGCGCTTGAAGTCGCGTGGACGTCGCATCGATGGGCAAGAGCCGACGCGCGACGCGCACGCGAGCCAAATTCACCTGCGAAAGAAGCTCCTTGTCGAGGACGTCCGAAAACGGCGCCAGGGCGAGCGCGTTCTTGCCGCCGATGGGCCTGCCGGGCCGGAGCTCGCCGCCGAGGACGAGCGGCGCGAGGAGATCGCGAAACAAGCGGTCGGCGATCGCTACCGGTTTTTCCGCCATGTCTGGACAGGGCTACCGCCCTCGTCTATCAGTCGCAAGCTCTACCCCAAAAAGCCCGACAAACTCCGGAGAACAACCCGCTACATGTCCCTTGGCCGTCCGCGCTTCGATCCTCGACAAAACCAAAGACAGTTCCAAATCCGCGTCAACCACCGCATTCGTGTTCCGGAGGTGCGCGTGATCGCCGCCGACGGATCGATGCTCGGAGTGCTGGGGACGCAAGAAGCGATGAGACTCGCGCAAGAGCAGGGGCTCGATCTCGTCGAGGTGAACCCGAAGGCGGATCCGCCGGTGTGCAAGATCCTCGACTTCGGGAAGTACAAATACGAAGAGAAGAAGCGAGCGGGCGAGGCGAAGCGAAAGCAGACCGTCGTCGAGATCAAAGAAATCAAGCTGCGCCCGAAGACGGACGAGCACGACATCGCGTTCAAGGTGAAGGCGGCGCGGCGGTTCCTCGAGGCGGGTCACAAGGTGAAGTTCACGGTGCGCTTCCGCGGGCGCGAAATCACGCACCCCGAAAAAGCGCATGAGCAGCTCGATTTCGTCATTCGCGAGACGGAAGATTTGGCGAACCTCGAGGCGCGCGCGGCGATGGAAGCGCGCACGATGACGGCGCTCATCGCGCCGAAACCCGCCATCATGCAGAAGGTCGCGCAGGCGAAGGTCGCAGCGGAGAAAGCGCGGCAGCAAGCGGAGCGCGAAGGGCGACCGATGCCGCCGTCGGCTTCTTTGCCCGATCTCCCGGACGACGAGGACGACGACGAGGACGACGCCGAGGAGAACGAGTCGTCCGATCAAGCGGAGTAACGGGTGCGCCGCGCGTCCGTCGTCACCGCTCTCGTCGCGCTCGGCGGAGCGCTCGCGGCGCACGACGCGCGCGCCGCGCTGACGGCGAGCGAAGAGGTCGTCGTTCGTCAGTACGTGCAGCAAGGCGCGCTCGCGAACGTGAGCCGCGTGCGCGCGGTGGTCGCCCGACCGGATCTCTCCGCCGACGAATCCGCGGACGCGATGGTTCACGCGCTCGCCCCGACGCAAGTCACCGACGCGCGCGTCGCGTTCTTGCGCGAGCTCGTGTTCGGCGCGGGATCGCAAGCGTCGCGCAGCGTGCTCGCGCTCGCCGTGACGCGTGGGCTCGTCGCGCGCGCGGACGAAATTTTGAACCGCGCGACGGCGAACGCGGACGACGCCGCCGAGCTCTTTCGAATTTACGCGCTGCTCGACGCGTCCATCGCGAACGCGGGATCGCCGACGATGCGCAACCACGACGCGCAAGCGGGGATCGACGGGACGACGTACGAAGCGGCGGCGCGCGCGCTCGGCGATCACTTGAAGCGCCACGCGACCCTCCAGCCGGGCTCTCCGCTCTCGCCGGCGATGTCGCGCGTGCGCGCGCAGGCGATGCTCGCGACCTTCGACATGGGCGCCGATTCGCCGACGCGCGTGATCGACGGCGCCGATCGAATCGGGCTCGATGCGACGCGCAAAGCGCTGCTCCTCGAGCGCGGCGTGCTCTTGCTCGACGCGGGAAGCGACGCGCAACGCGCGGCGTCCGCCGCCGCGCTCGTTCGTCGATTTCGCGCGAGCGCGCTCGAGCGAGTCGAAGCAATTTTCTTCGGGAGCGAATCGGGTCTTCACGCGCGCGGACAAGTCGTCGCCGTGAAAGACGACAGCGCGCTCGCCGATGGTTTCCCCGCGGACGAAGTGACGGCGAGTACCGTGTCTGCGCCGCTCTCGTCGCTCGCGGGTCAGCTCGCGTTCGCCGTCGCGCAATCCGCGCTTCAAGGTCACGGGGATCTGCGCCTCGCCGTGCAGCGCGACGCGGGAACCGACGCGAAGCGATGGCTCGGCGCGAGCGACGCGACACCCGAAGGCATCGCGGCGAGCGCGCTCCGCATGCTCCTCGTCGACGCGCCGCGCACGATCGATCTCGCGATGGCGCGCTTCCTCGTGAATCGCCCCGAGTCCGCCGCGCTCGTGTCGGACGCGATCGGCGTGCTCGCGGCGAGCGCGGGTCCCGACGGCGTGCAATCGCTCGTGCTCGGAAGAGGCGAAGCGGACGGGACGACCTCGCCGCTCCCGCTCTCGGCGGTGCGATTGAACCCGAGCGGCACCGCGGCGGGCTTCACGCTCGGCGGGGCGCGCTGGGAAATCGCGCGCGACGCGAGCGGCGTCGTGACGGGCGTTCGGCGCGACGGTCAGCCGCTCGTCTTCACGATTCTCTCGCACGCGCACATTCCGGTCGCGGGCGGCGCGTCGTGGTCGGGTGGAGGTCTCGCGCTCACGGCGCTCTACGGCTCGCCGCTCGTCGGCGTGGTCAGCGTGAACGGGAGCCCGCAGGTGCGTCTCGTCGCGCAAGGCGATTTGGACGCGGCGAAGATTCAAGCGCCGGGCGACGACGTCGCGTTCGACGCGGACGTGCGCGCGGAGGGTCCGTTCGAGATCCTGCTTCGCGCCGAGTCCCCGACGTCGCTCGGCATGGGGCTCCGCGTCGTTCCGGGGTCGCCGACGAAAATCGCGCTCGTGAACCGCTCGGGCGGCGAGCGCGAGGTCGCGCAGAGCACGGCGCTCGCGTCGGTCGAGCACGTGCACGTCGAAGTCCGCGGGACGACGATGCGTGCACTCTGCACGCATCGCGGCGCGGGAACGCCGCAAAACGCGACGCTGGAGGCCCCCGTGCCCGCACACCAAGCGCACGGTGACGTCGCGCTGGTCGTGAAGAAGGGCTCGTCGGTCCACCTCTCGGCGATCGCGCTCCGCCGAAACTGAAGAGAGACGAAGTCGTTCGATATCTTGGCCCGCGGACGCGGCGCGCGAAACGATCGCGCCATGCGTTTCGCGTGGGTGACGATGCTCGGTGCGTGGCTTGGTGCGTGCACCGCGGCGCCCGCGCACGATCCGCCGCGCGTCGCGCACGTGGCGCTCGCCGCCGCGGTTCCCGTGCGCGCGCCGGACCCTCCGCGCGTGCGCATCGTCGTCGGCGGGGACGTGATCCCGCACCGGCCGCAGCTCGCCGATCCCGATTCGATCTCGCGCGCGCTCGCGCCGCTCGCGCCGCTCTTTCGATCCGCGGACGCCGCGATCGTGAACTACGAGACCACGACGGGCGACGCCGCGCGCATCGCCGCGCCGCTCTCGCTCGCCGCGTCGCCCGCGTGGATGCGCGCGATCGCCGCGGACGGCGCGACCGCGCTCACGCTCGCGAACAACCATGCGTGCGATCTCGGAAAGAGCGGGCTCGCGGCTTCGGTCCACGCGGCGGCCGCGCTGAACGTCGTCGCGCTCGGCGCGAGCTCGGAGGACCCGTGGACGCCGCAGACGATCGCGGAGAGAGACGGCAAGCGCGTGTGCGCGATCGCGTGGACCACGTTCGTCAACGATCGCCGCCCGGGGTGCGCGTCGTCGGGACGCCTCGCGATCGCAAAACCGAACCGCGAAGGCCGCGCCCGCGTCGCGGAGGCGATCACGGAGGCCTTTCGCTCGTGCGACGCGCTCGTCGCGATCGTTCACGGCGGCCAAGAGTACGCGCCGCAGACGGGCGCGATGATGACGCTCGCGCGCGCCGCGGCGGACGCGGGCGCGGACGTCGTCGTGATGCACCACCCGCACGTCGTCTCGCCGATCGTCGTGTACGGCGCGGCCGACGGTCGACGCGTTCCCATTTTTTCTTCGCTCGGCAATCTCGCGACGAACCAAGGCGAGAGTTGGACGCCGTCGTACCCCGCGGTGCAGCGCGATCGACACATCGTGTACTTGAACGGATGGACGCGCCTCGGCATGCTGGCGGACTTCGAGCTGCGGCTCGGCGGAGATCGCCAGCGCGCGATCGCGTGGGGCTCGCACCTCGTGTGGCTCGAGAGCGATCACGTGCTCGACAAATCGAACCCGCACCCGCGCATGGAAGCGCGCTTGCTCGACGCGAAGACCGACGCGCGCATCGTCGACAAGCTCTCGCGCGACGCGGCAGGTCCCCGCGTGTTCGACGATCCGTGCTGGATCGAGCGCACGGGCGATGCCGCGGGAAACCCGCCGTGCCGTCCTTAATGCTATCGATCGGCTCATGACGCAAAAGGTCCGCATCCTCGTCGCCAAACCCGGGCTCGACGGGCACGATCGCGGCGCGAAGGTCGTCGCACGCGCGCTGCGCGACGCCGGCTTCGAGGTCGTCTACACGGGCTTGCACCAAACGCCCGAGATGATCGCGAACGCCGCGGTGCAAGAAGACGTCGACGGCGTCGGCTTGTCGATCATGAGCGGCGCTCACAACACGCTCTTCCCCGCGGTGATCGAGGCGCTCAAGGCGAAGGGCGCGACCGACGTCGTCGTGTTCGGCGGCGGGATCATCCCGGAGAGCGACCTCGAGCGTTTGAAAGCCGCCGGTGTCTCGGGCGTGTTCACGCCGGGCACGACGCTCGAGCAAATCATCACGTGGGTGCGCGACAACGTGAAGCCGCGCTGAGGCTCGGCACGCGCGCCTGGCCCGCGCCGGCCCGGCCAGGTCGATTTCACGAAAACGCGGGGATTTCGTTCGGCACGCGCGTCGCTATGCGCACCCGCTCGGAGGTGTCCGCATGCATCGTGTATCCGTTCGTCGAATCCTCACCACGGCCGTCGCCGCGGCGTCCGTCGCGTGCTCTTCGGGGTTCACCCCGTCCGCTGCCCAAGAAACCGCCGACGCGGGTGACGCGTCGCCCACGCTCGAAGTCGACACGACCGAGATCGTGAGCGGCGTCGCCGATCGCGGTCGCGATCCTGCCGTCGTCGCGATCGACATCGGCGGCGAAGCGCTCTGCTCCGGCTCGCTCATCGCGTCGCGCGTCGTGCTTACCGCTCGCCACTGCGTCTCGAACACGAGCGAGAGCGTCGAGTGTCCGGCGCAAGGCGCACAAATCACCAGCAACCGCTCGCCGAAGTCGCTGTCGATTCTCCTCGGCGACGACGCGTCGACCGCGGAGCTCGTCGCGGTCGGCAAGGAGGTCGTCGTTCCGAAGAGCGATGTCCTGTGCGATCACGACATCGCCGCCATCGTGCTCGATCGCGACGTCACCGGTGTCGCGACGATCAAGGTGAGCAAAACCGGCGCGCAGACGGGCAAGTTCGTCCGCGCCGTCGGCTTCGGCGAAACGACCGACAACGGGCCCGCAGGCTCGAAGCTTCTCCGCGAGCACGTGAAAATCCAACAGGTCACCGCCGCCGAGTTCGAAGTCGGCGAAGCCACGTGCAACGGCGACAGCGGGGGACCCGCGCTCGACGAGTCCACCGGCGAGCTCCTCGGCGTCGTTTCACGCGGAGGACCCAGCTGCGAAGGCGCCGGCGTGCACAACATCTACACGCGCGCCGACGTGTTCGCCCAGGACGTCATCGCGACCGCGCTCGAGAAAGCGAGCGAAGGCGACTCCGATCCCGACGCCGGCGTCTACGCGCCGACCACGAAGGACGCAGGCTCGTCGTCGTCCTCGTCGAAGCCAGGCACGGACGTGGGGGAGCCGTGCACGAAAGGCAGCGACTGCTCGACGGGCGTGTGCGTGAAAAATGGAAGCGACGAGTACTGCTCGCGCACGTGTGGCTCGGGCGATCGCTGCCCCAACGGCTACCACTGCACGAGCGTCAGCGGAGGAAAAGAGGTGTGCATCGCGCAGTAGTCGGCCTCGTCACGCGACCGCGCCCGGTCGCGCGAGGAATTGAGGAACGTGGTAACTCGTGAAGAGCGATGGATTTCGACTTCACCGAGCACCACATCCTCTTGCGCAAAACGGTGCGCGACTTCGCTCGCAGCGAAGTCGCGCCCCACGCGCGCAAATGGGACGAAGAAGAGCGCTTCCCGACGGAGCTCGTCCCGAAGCTCGCCGAGCTCGGTCTCCTCGGCATCCGCATTCCAGAAGAGTACGGCGGCTCGGGAATGGACACGACGAGCTACGCGATCTGCGTTGAAGAGATCGCGCGCGTCGACGGCTCGCTCGCGCTCACGGTGGCGTCGCACAACGGGCTCGGCACTGGACACATCTTGTCGTTCGGCACCGATGCGCAAAAGAAGAAGTACCTCCCGAAAGCCGCACGCGGCGAGTGGCTCGCCGCGTGGGCGCTCACCGAGCCCGGCAGCGGGAGCGACTCCGCGGGCCTCGCGACCACCGCACGCCGCGACGGTGACGATTGGATCCTGAGCGGCACGAAGATGTTCATCACGCAGGGTTCCGTCGGCGGGTTCTGCGTGGTGCTCGCGCGGACCAACCCGAGCACGACGAAACAAAAAGGGATCACCGCGTTCGTCGTCGAGCACGGCACGAAGGGATTCGACTCGAGCAAACACCTGCTCAAGCTCGGGTGCCGATCGAGCGACACCGCGGAGCTCACGTTCGAGAACTGTCGCATCTCGGACGCCCAGCGCGTCGGCGAAGTCGACGCCGGGTTCATCGACACGATGAAGATTTTGGATCGCGGGCGCATCTCGATCGCCGCGATGGCGCTCGGCCTCGGGTTCGGCGCGCTCGACATGGCCGTGACGTACGCGAAGGATCGCAAGCAGTTCGGAAAGCCCATCGCGGATTTTCAAGCCATTCAGTGGATGCTCGCGGACTGCAAGACCGAGCTCGACGCAGCCGCGCTCCTCACGTACCGCGCCGCGTGGCTCGCCGATCAAGGTCGGCCGTTCTCGCGCGAGGCCTCGATGGCGAAGCTCTACGCGAGCGAAGCGGCGACGCGCGCGTGCAACAAGTCGCTGCAGATCCACGGCGGATACGGCTACACGCGCGAGTTCGCCGTCGAGCGCCACCTGCGCGACGCGAAGATCTGCGAAATCGGCGAAGGCACGAGCGAGGTGCAGCGCATGGTGATCGCGAAGCACCTCCTCGTGGGGTGATCAGAGCGCGGTCCAACCGCGCTCGCGATGACTCGACTCTTCGACGGCGACGATCACGTCGTCGCCCGACGGCGTCGGCACCTTGAGCTTCATCGTCATCGTGAAGTCGAGCTTGTCGAGCAAGCGGGGCGCGGCGTCGTCGAGCGGGAAGAGTCCTTGGAACGTCGCCGTCGCGTTCCCGCCGAGCACCGTCGACCCTTTCGGCGCGTCAGGCACGTTGATGTGGCTCATGTTGAGCACGGCGCGCAGATCGAGGCAGTCGACTCCGTTCGAGGGGACGACGCCGGCCAGCGTGACGTCGCCGTCGAGCACGGCGTCTTGCATGAACTCGCCTTGGGCCTCGACGAGATCATCGTGCGCGAGCTTCGCGTCGATGGGCCAGTGCGCGCCGACCGGCTGCGGCTGCTTGCTCCCGAACACCTCGTCGTCGCTGGGGCCCCCCGTGCGGAACGTCGTCACCATGCGGAGCGCCTCGCGCACGTCGCTCGACGCCGGCGCGCCGTCGACGAGCACGACCGCGTCGTCTTCCTTGCGCGCGCGCGTGAGGTCGACGCGCTGATCGTGGAGCAGCGTGCGCAATTTGTCGCCCGACTCGGACAAATCGGCGACCGCGTACTCCGCGCGCAACGCGTCGCGTTTGTCGTCGAGCGAGAGCACCGTGATCACGGCGTCGAGGTGCATGCGCGTGCGCGACTTTTTTTTGTCGATGACGGACCCTTGCCGCGTCATCGCAGTCGTGCGCGATTCCTCCGCGTCGCTCGTCATGTGAAGCTTCTGGCCGACGTGCAGTGCGCGCGCCATGTGGATGGAATACGTCTTCGCCGCTGCGGGCTTCGGGAGATCTTGCGGCGTGCTCGTCGCGGCTGGCGCTCCGCACGCGAGGAGCGACACAGCGAGCGCGACGCGTTTCATCATGCGCGCGAAGATACTCAGCTCAGCGTGCTCGAACGAAGCACGAAGTGGATCTGCGGGGTCCTCCCGCACTGCGCGCATCGCGCGCGGACGACACGCCCATGGGGTGTCGCGTCGTGCTCGACGACCTGAAACCCGACGCCGCACGATGGGCACGTCATTCCGCGGACGTGCGGTTCGATCTGCGACGCGGACTCGACGACGATCGGCCGATCCGGACGAAAGCCCTCGGAGAGGAGCGCGAGCTTCCACTTCGCAGCTTCGAGTTTCTTGTCTTCGCGTTCGTTCTTGCGACGTTGCGTTCGTGCTCGGACCACACGCTCAATGTTCGGATCCGAACGATCGAGTCAAGTCCCCGATCCTGATCATCCGTTCTGCTGAGCGAAAGTCTCCGCAATTTTCATCGTTTGCACGCGCGAGATTGTTGACGGCTCGACCGGCTTTCCCATACTTTGACGTTGCGTGGGAAGAAGTGGCAGAAAGTGCCAAACCTTCGCGCGCAGTCGAGGTCGCACGGTTCGATGTTTCGCGGGCGCTACGAGCACACCATCGACCAAAAGGGTCGGACAAGTTTGCCGGCGAAGTACCGTGAGGTCCTCACGTCGATCGGCGAGAAGCGCATCGTTCTGACTTCGAGCCTCGACGCGTGCCTCGTCGCGTACACGATGCCCGAGTGGGTCGCGTTCGAAGAGAAGATCTCGAAGTTGTCGCAGTTCGATCGCGCGGTGCAGAAGCTCCGCCGCATCTACGTGTCGGGCGCGGTGGAGTGCGACGTCGACGACTCCGGCCGTGTGCTCGTTCCGCCCGTTTTGCGCGAGCACGCGAAGCTCAAGAAGGACGTGCTGTGGGCGGGCGCGGGGCGCTACGCGGAGCTCTGGGACAAATCCACGTGGGCCGACGCGACCGACATCGCGTCCGATGACGAGCGCGCGCAGATGGCGGCGCGCCTCGCGGAGCTCGGTTTATGAGCTCGGCGCTGAAAACGCCCGCGATGCTCGAGCCGCAGCTCGTGCTGCCCGGCATGGCCGAACCCGTCGAGTGGACGTGGGCCGAGGAAGAGACGGAGAGGATGCGTTTCGTTCACGCGACCGTGATGAAGGCCGAGGTCGTCGATGCGCTCGCGAAGAGCGCGGCGCGCGACGGCGTGTTCGTCGACGCGACGGTGGGCGGCGGCGGGCACGCCGAGGCGATCTTGGGCGCGCTGCCGAACGCGCGTCTCGTCGCGTTCGATCGCGATCCCTCCGCGCTCGAGGCGGCGCGCGAGCGGATGCGCCCGTTCGGTGATCGCGCGACGTTCGTTCACGCGCGCTTCGGCGAGCTCGAAGAGCGCCTCCGCGCGCTTGGAATCGATCGAATCGCGGGGATCTGCGCGGATTTCGGCGTGAGCTCGCCGCAAATCGACGACCCGTCGCGCGGCATGAGCTTCCGCTTCGAAGGGCCGCTCGACATGCGCATGGATCCGTCGGACGGCGAGACCGCGCTCGAACTGATGGAGAGGCTCAGCGAGGAAGAGCTCGCGGACGTGATTTTTCACATGGGAGACGAGCGGCGCTCGCGGCGCATCGCGCGCAGCATCAAGCGCGCGGTGAAGGATCGCGAGCTCGCGACGACGCTCGATCTGCGGCGCGCGATCGTGCGCGCGGTGGGGCCGATGCGCGTGGGCGGGATCGATCCCGCGACGCGCACGTTCCAGGCGCTGCGCATCGCGCTGAACGACGAGCTCGGCGAGATCGATCGTTTGCTCGCCGCGCTCCCGCGCGTGATGCGCGAAGGCGGAGTCGCGGCGATCATCTCGTTCCACTCGCTCGAGGATCGCAAGGCGAAGCACGCGTTCGCGGACAAGGCGGTTTGGGAGCCGCTCACGAAGAAGCCGATGATCGCTTCGGACGCGGAGCGCGAGGCGAACCCGCGCGCGGGAAGCGCGAAGCTTCGCGTCGCGCGTTTGAAGAAAGAAGAGACCGCGTGAGCACGACGTTCGCGCAGCGCCACTTCGTGCTCAGTTGGACGCTCGCGACGATCGCGTGCGTGTGCGCGTTCGTCGTGCACCTCGCGCTCCGCGGTCGCACGCTCGCGCTCGGTTACGAGCTCGGCCGCGCGCGATCGGAGCAGGCGCATTTGCGCGAGGTGAAGCGCGTGCTCGAGCTCGAAGCCGCGAGCTACGAGACGCCCGAACGCGTCGAGATCGTCGCGCGCACGTTGCTCGGCATGGAGCCTCCGCCGCCGGAGCGCGTGATCACGATTCAAGCGAACGTCGCGCCGCACGCGCAGCCGCTCGCGAAGAACGCGCCATGAGGAACCTCGACGGGAAGCGCGCGAAGTGGATACGCGTTCGCATGGGCGTGCTGTGCGGCGTGATGGGGCTCTCCCTCGGCGTGATCGTGTCGAGCGCGTATCGCGTGCAAGTCGACGACGGCGCGGCGTGGCGCGAGCTCGCGGAGAAGCAGCGGCAACGGCGGCTTCACGTCGAGCCCAAGCGCGGGAGCATTTTCGATCGCAACGGGCAGCCGCTCGCGGTGAGCGTCGAGGTGCCGAGCGTCGTCGCCGACGTCGCGGAGATGCTCCATGGCGTGGACGGCGAGAGCGCGCAGAACGTCGTCTTGCGTGACGCGTCGGTGCGCATCGGCGCCGCGCTCTCCATGAACGCGAACGAAATCTACGACAAGCTCGCGTCGCGGCGCCGCTTCATCTGGATCAAGCGCCGCGCGTCGGCCGACGAAGCGAACGCGATCCGCGATCTCGGCGATCCGAAAAAACAGGTGAAGCCGCTGCACGGGCTCGCGGTCGAAGGCGAAGGGCATCGGTATTATCCGTCGCGCGAGCTCTTGGGGTCGGTGCTCGGGTTCGTCGCGCCGGACGGGCAAGGCAAAGACGGGCTCGAGCTCTCGCTCGACGAAGAGCTCCGCGGCCGCGTCGAAGAGGTTCAAGGTCTTCGCGATCGCACCGGGCACCTCTTGTTCGAAGGCGGGCAAGTCGACGAGCAAGCGCTCGCCGGTCACGACGTGACGCTCACGATCGACTCCGCGATTCAACACCTCGTGCAGCAAGAGCTCGACGCCGCGATGGGTACGTACGAGACGAAGGGCGGCGCAGCGGTCGTGATCGATCCGAACACCGGCGAAATCCTCGCGCTCGCCTCGACGCCCGGATACAACCCGAACGATTACTCCGAATCCGAAGCGGACACGCGGCGCGATCGCGCGGTCACCGACCGATTCGAGCCGGGAAGCGTGATGAAGGTGTTCACGCTCGCCTCGGCGTTCGCGGCCGGCGCGCTCAAGCCGACGGAGACGATTTACTGCGAGCACGGCACGTATCAAGTCGGCAACGTCGTCATCCACGACACGCACTTGAACGACTACCTCACGCCGACGCAGATCCTCGCGAAGAGCTCGAACATCGGCGCGCTGAAGATCGGCCTGCGTCTCGGCGAGCCGGCTTTGTACGCGGGGCTCCGGCGCTTCGGGTTCGGCGAACCGACGGGGCTTCCGCTGCCGGGCGAAGCGTCCGGCGTGCTGCGTCCGAAGGGGCGACCGTGGTTCGACGTCGAGACGGCGAACGCGTCGTTCGGTCAAGGCGTGAGCGTGACCACGACGCAACTCGCGGTTGCGATGGCCGCGATCGCGAACGGCGGTCGCCTCCTCGAGCCGCTCCTCGTGAAGCGCGTGACGACGAGCACCGGCGAGACCGTGCGCGAGGGCACGATGCACGTGCGCCGCGAGACCGTCCCGCCGTACGTGACGAAGCTCATGGCGGAGATGCTCACCGCGGTCACCGAAGAAGGCGGGACGGGGGTCGAAGCGGCGGTCCCCGGATTTCGCGTCGCGGGGAAGACTGCGACGGCGCAGAAGGTCGATCCGCAGACGGGGAAATATTCGCAGGAGAAATTCACCGCGTCGTTCGTCGGGTTCGTGCCGGCGGAGCGGCCGCGCCTCGTGATCGCGGTCGTGCTCGACGAGCCGATGATCGGTCACTATGGCGGCGATCTCGCGGGTCCCGTGTTTCGTCGCGTCGCGGAGGGATCGCTGCGGTACCTCGGCGTCGTACCCGAGCAAGGCGCGAAGGCGGTGAGCGTGTCGCGCAGCGACGATCCCGCGGACAAGGTGCTCGCGGCGTATCGCGAGAAGACGACGCCGACGTCCTCGATCGCGCCGCAAGCGAGCGCGCCGGACGGAATCGCCGTGCCCGACGTGTCGAACCTGGGCGCGCGCGACGCCGTGCGCGCGATGCTCGGCGCGGGGCTCGTGCCTCAGGTGGACGGCAGCGGTCACGCCGTGCGGCAGACCCCCGCGGCAGGCACGATGGTTCCGAAAGGCAGCGCGGTTCGCGTATCGTTCGAGCAATCGTCGTGAGAGCGAACCCGATGCGGCTGTCCGATCTCGTTCGCGAGCTCGGCGCGTCCGCATCGCTCGAAGGCGACGGGAACGTCGAGGTGACCGGCGTGCGCCACGACTCGCGCGCGATCGAGCCGGGCGATTTATTCGCCGCGCGAAGAGGCGCGAGCGCGCCGACGTACGCGGTGGTCGCGAAATACGCGCAAGACGCAAAGAATCGCGGCGCGCGCGCGGTGCTCGCGGCGCGCGGCGCGCTCGACGCGAAAGCGATCGGGCTTCCGCTCATCGAGGTGCCCGACGCGGCGGAGGGTTTGGCGCGCGCGGCCGCCGCGGTCTACGGGCATCCTTCGTTCGGGCTCGAGGTGATCGGCGTCACGGGAACGAACGGGAAGACGACGACGACGCACTTGATTCGAACGGCGGTCGACGCGGCGCTCGGGCGTCCGCTCTGCGGAATCATCGGCACCGTCGCGCACGCGTACGGCGATTGGCGCGTCACCGCCGAGCACACGACGCCCGAGGCGGACGACCTGCAGCGCTTGATGGCGACGATGAAGCAGGCCGGGGCCACGCACATCGCGATGGAGGTCTCGTCCATCGCGATCGCGGCGAAGCGAACGAGCGCCGTGCGTTTCACCGTCGCCGCGTTCACGAATCTCACGCAGGACCATCTCGACTTTCACAAGACGATGGAGGCGTACGCCGAGGAGAAGGCGAAGTTGTTCCTCGAGTACGGTCCGGGGACGTCGGTCGTGTGCGTCGATCACGAATTCGGGCGCGAGCTCTTCGCGCGCATCGCAGGTCCCAAGGTTTCGGTGAGCGCGAGCGTCGCGAGCGACGCGGACGTGCGTCCGACGAAGCTCGCGCTCTCCGCGCGCGGGATCGACGGCGAGGTGCGCACGCCGAACGGAATTTTTCCGCTGCGTTCACCGCTCATCGGCGCGCACAACGTCGAGAACCTCGTCGTCGCGATCGGGTGCGTGCACGCGCTCGCGCTCGAGACGGATCGCGCGATCGCGGGACTCGCGAGCGATCGCGGCGCGCCGGGAAGGCTCGAGCGCGTCGACGGAGACGACGTCGTCGTGCTCGTCGACTACGCGCACACGCCGGACGCGCTCGCGCGCGTGCTCGACGCGCTCCGCGCGGTCACGCGCGATCGCATCGTGTGCGTCTTCGGGTGCGGCGGGGATCGCGACGCGCAAAAACGCGGACCGATGGGCGAAGCGGTCGCGCGCCGCGCGGACGTCGCGATCGTGACGAGCGACAACCCTCGTACGGAAGAGCCCGCGGCGATCGCGAAGCCCATCGTCGACGCGATGCGCGCGATCCGCGAGCCCATCGTCGAGCTCGACCGCGCGAAGGCCATCGCGCGCGCGATTCGCGAAGCGCGACCGAACGACGTCGTGCTCATCGCGGGCAAAGGTCACGAGGATTACCAAATCGTCGGCACCGAAAAACGCCACTTCGACGATCGAGAGCACGCGCGCGAAGCGCTGATTCGTCGTAGAGAAGGACGTTGAATGGCGACGGCGATCCCGAAGAACCGCGTCGAGACTTCCGCGAGCGAGATCGCGCGCGTGACGCGCGGCGCGATCGCGGCGGGCGGCGACGTGCGCGCGAAGGGAATCACGTCGGACACGCGCGCGATCGAAGGCGGCGAGGCGTTCGTCGCGCTGCGCGGGGAGCGCTACGATGCGCACGATTTCTTGGATGAAGCGGCGCGGCGCGGGGCGGCGATCCTCGTCGTCGATCGCGATCTCGATCGCGCGAATTCACCGGGAGGACCCAGCGTGGTTCGCGTCGGCGACACGCGGGTCGCGTGGGGAGATCTCGCGCGCGAGCACATGCGCGCGTGGCGCTCCGAGTCGAAACGAACCGCGCGCGTGATCGCGATCACGGGGAGCGCCGGCAAGACGACGACGAAACAACTGTGCGCCGCGCTGCTCGGCGAAGGCACGTGGGCCTCGCCCGGAAATCTCAACAACCTCGTCGGCGTGCCTGCCGTCGTGCTCATGCTCGAGCGCGCGCATCGGTTCGCCGTGATCGAGTGCGGCATGAGCGTGCGCGGGGAGATCGCGAAGCTCGCGTCGATCGTCGCGCCGGACGTCGCGGTGATCACGAACGTGAGCGTCGCGCACGCGGAGGGCGTCGCCGACGCGGGCGAGGACGCGCGCGAGGCGGTCGGCCGCGAGAAGGGCGCGCTGTTCGACGCGCTCGGCGAAGACGGCGCGTGCGTGTTCGACGCGGACGACGCGCTCTCCACGCGCCTCGCGGAGCGCTCTCGCGCGCGCCGCAAAATCGGCTTCGGCAAGAGCGCGCGCGCTTCCTATCGCTTGCTCGATCGCGTCGCACGGGGAGCTGCCGGCTCGCGCGTGACGATCGAGAGACCGTGCGAGTCGTGCGTTCGTCTTGCCCACGAACGCGGTCTGGGCGCGCGCGAAATCGTCGAAGCGGAGCTCCCGTTCGTGGGCGAAGCCGCTGCGATCGATTTGTGCGCCGCGCTCGCGGCGGTCGACGCCGCCCGCGGCGCGCTCGCACAACACGAAATCGACGACGCGATGAAGCGCGCGACGAACGTCGACGGACGCGCCGCGATCGTGAACGCCGGCGACGTGACCATCGTCGACGACACCTACAACGCGAACCCCGCGAGCATGCGCGCCGCGCTCTCGATCCTCGCGGACCTCGCGAAAGACGCGCGGCGTCGCGTCGCGATCGTGGGCGAGATGAAAGAGCTGGGACCTGCCGCGCGAACCGAGCACGCGGCGCTCGGCGACGCGCTCTACGACGCGCGCGTCGCGCTCGCGATCGGGTGCGGCGGCCTCGCGAGCGTATCCATCGCGCACGCCAAAGCGCGCGGCGTGGACGCCGTTGCGTGCGAAGACGTCGCGTCCGCGGAGCGCGCCGCGCTCGATCGCGTTCGTCGCGGCGACGTCGTGCTCGTCAAAGGATCGCGCAGCGTCGGCGCCGAGCGCGTCGTCACGGCGCTCCGCGCACGCTTCGGAGGCGCGACGTGATCTACGAGCTGCTCTACCCGCTCCACCGATTCGCGCACCTGCGTTGGCTCAACGTCCTCCGTTACGTTCCGTTCCGCGTGATCATGGCGACGCTCACCGCGATGATCATTTCGTTTCTCGTCGCGCCGTGGTTCATCCGCGAGCTTCAGAAGAAACAAATCGGACAAGTCGTCCGGAGCGACGGACCCGAGACGCATTTCAAGAAGCGCGGCACGCCGACGATGGGCGGCGCGCTCATCTTGGTGAGCGTGCTCTTGCCGACGATCTTCTGGTGCGATCCGCGAAACGTGTTTGTGTGGGCGACGACCGCGGTGACCGCAGGCTACGGCGTCATCGGTTACCTCGACGACTACTTGAAGATCAAAACGAAGACGTCGGAGGGTCTCGCCGGTCGCTACAAGCTCCTCGGACAATTCCTCATCGCGGGCGGCGTGCTCGCGTACGTCTTCTACAACCAAGAGATGCCCAGCGATTGGCTTCAAATTCGCGGGCATTTGGGCCTTCCTTTCGTTGCATTCTACAAGCATCAGGTCGTCCTCCCGCTCGCCGTCTACTTCGTGCTCGCGACGCTCGCCGTGGTCGCGACGTCGAACGCGGTGAACCTCACCGACGGCCTCGACGGCCTCGCGATCGGTCCCGTGATCTTCAACGCGGGCACCTACCTCGTGTGGGCGTATTTGTGCGGCGCGACGATCGGAATCACCGCGACGCAGCGCTTCGTCGTCGCGCGCTACCTCGACATTCCGTCCATCGCGAGCGTCGGCGAGCTCAGCATCTTCTGCGGCGCGATGGTCGGCGCGGGCATCGGCTTCCTTTGGTACAACACGTATCCGGCGCAAGTGTTCATGGGCGACGTCGGCGCGCTCGCGCTCGGCGGCGGCCTCGGGATGTGCGCCGTGTTCACGAAGAACGAAATCTTGTCGATCATCCTCGGCGGGATTTTCTTCTTGGAGATGACGAGCGTGATCGTGCAGGTCGCGAGCTACAAGCTGCTCGGGCGGCGCGTGTTCTTGATGGCGCCGATCCACCACCACTACGAAAAGAAGGGATGGCCCGAGCCGAAGATCATCGTTCGGTTTTGGATCATCTCCGTTTTGTTGGCCCTCGTGTCGCTCTCGAGCTTGAAGCTTAGGTAAGGTTTCCGGGCGCTTGCGCCCATGATGAAAGATGCTCGATCTCGCAGGCAAGCGTGTGTTCGTCGTGGGGCTCGGCGCGAGCGGCGTCGCGGCTGCGAGGCTTTGTCTTTCGCGCGGCGCGCGCGTCGTCGGCGTCGATCGAAAACCGGCGAGCGAGCTCGGCGCGCTCGGCTTCGACGTGGTCGCGCAGGACGCCGCGACCTTCGACTCGGCGGACCTCGTCGTCGTCTCGCCCGGTGTCCCGAATTTTCCCGCGCTCGAACGCGCAACGTGCCCGGTTTACGGGGAAATCGAGCTCGCGTTTCAGTGCAGAATGCATCCATCGCCGGTCGTCGCGGTCGGCGGGACGAACGGCAAGAGCACCGTGACCTCGCTCGTCGCGGCGCTCCTCGAAGGCGCGGGGAAAAAAGTGTTCGCGGGGGGAAACCTCGGCGAGCCGTGGGCGGCGCACGTGGACGACGCGCCCGAGAACGCGCCCGAGAACACGTTCGACGTCGTCGTCCTCGAGGTCTCGAGCTTTCAGATGGAGCGCGTGAGCGAGTTTCGACCGGACGTCGCGGTGCTGCTCAACGTGACCGACGATCACCTCGATCGGTACGCGAGCTTCGACGCGTACGCGCGCGCGAAGGGGAACATGTTCGCGAGGCAGACCGAGCGCGACCTCGCGGTGGTGCCGGAGGGTGACGCGCTCTGTCTGCGTGAAGCGCGACGCGGGAACGCGCGCGTCGTCACGTTCGGCGCGAGCGATCTTCCGTCGTCTACGGCGATGAAGCTCGAAGGCCAGCACAACGCGCGCAACGCGGCCGCGGCGATCGCGGCGGTCGCTCCGTTCGGCGTGCCGCGCGAGACGATCGCGAAGGTGCTCGCGAGCTTCGAGGGCCTCCCGCACCGGATGGTCCTCGTCCGCGAGCTGAACGGCGTTCGCTTTTACGACGACTCGAAGGGCACGAACGTCGGCGCGTCGGTCACCGCGCTCCGCGGGCTTCGCGAGGCGCGCGCGGTGCTCATCGCGGGCGGGCGCGACAAACAAGGAAGCTACGCGCCGCTCGCGGACGCGATGCGCGACAAAGGACGCGCGGCGGTCGTCCTCGGCGAAGCGGCGAACGCGATCGCGCGCGCGCTCGAAGGCGTCGTACCCGTCGCGCGCGCGTCGTCGATGGACGACGCCGTGAACAAGAGCGCCGCGCTCGCGCAGCGCGGCGACGCGGTACTCCTCTCCCCCGCGTGCTCGAGCTTCGACATGTTTCGCGATTACAAACACCGCGGCGACGAGTTCGTGCGCGCCGTGCGTTCTCTTTCGGAGGGTCCGCCTTGATCTTCCCGCAGAACGTGAAGCGCTCGCTCGATTTCGCCGCGCCGCTCGACGCCGCGCCGGACGCGACGCGCGCGAAGGGCCCGATGGATCCGGTGATCGCCGCGATCGTCGTCGCGCTGATCGGGTTCGGCGTCGTGATGGTGTACAGCGCGTCCGCGTCCGCCGCGACCATCGAACAGCACGATCCGCAGTTCTTCTTGAAGCGACAAGCGGCGTACGCGATCGCGTCGCTCGCGCTCATGTTCGTCGTGTCGCGCTTCGATTACCACCGGCTCTACAAGCTCACGTATCCCGTGCTCGCGGGCGTCGCCGCGTTGCTCGTCGCGTGCGTCGTCGGGTTCGGTCACTCGGGCGGCGGCGCGACGCGCTGGCTCTCGATCGGTCCCGTGCACGTGCAGCCCGCGGAGATGGCGAAGCTCGCGATCGTCGTGTGGCTCGCGTACTCGCTCTCGAAGAAAGCCGATCGTGTGAAGACGTTCACCGTCGGATTTCTTCCGCACTTGCTCATGGCGGGCGCCTTCATGTTGCTTTGTTTGAAGCAGCCCGACTTCGGGAGCGCGGTCGTGCTCTTGTTCCTCACGTTCACGATGCTCTTCGTCGCGGGCGCGAAGGTCGGGTACATCCTCGGCGCGTCGATCCTCGGCAGCGCGTTCGCCGTCATCGCGATTCGATCGAGCGCGTACCGCTACGCGCGCTACCTCGCGTGGCTCAACATGGACGAGCACCGGCAAGATCTCGCGTACCAGCCGTTTCAGTCCGTCATGTCGTTCGGCGCGGGAGGACCCAGCGGCGTGGGGCTCGGGCGCGGACTGCAGACTTTGTATTTGCCCGAAGCGCACAACGACTTCGTCGCGGCGATCGTCGGCGAGGAGCTCGGGTTCGTCGGCGTCGTGCTCTTGTGCGCCGCGTTCTTGTTCCTCGTGCTGCGCGGCGTGCGCGCCGCGCTGCGCGCGCCGGACGACTACGGCGCGTACCTCGCGTTCGGCATCGCGACGATGTTCGGCGTTCAAGCGCTGCTCAACCTCGCCGTCGCGCTCTCGCTCTTGCCGACGAAGGGACTCACGCTGCCGTTCGTGAGCTTCGGCGGATCATCGCTGCTCGTGAACGCGGCGGCGGCGGGGATTCTCCTCGCCGTGTCGCGCCAAGGTGACGTGAAGCAGGACGACACGACGCCCACGCCCGCGACGCCCGAAGCCGCGCCCACCGAGCCCGTCGTGCCCATCGCGGAGCGCGCGATCGAAGCCGCCGAAGCGGAGCCCGCGCCGTGAAAAAACCGTGCATCGCGATCGCCGGCGGCGGAACGGGTGGCCACGTGTTTCCCGGGCTCGCGGTGGCGCGCGCGCTCGAGAAGCTCGCCGACGTCGACGTCGTGTTCGTGGGATCTCCGCGCGGGCTCGAGAAGGATTTGGTTCCGTCGCGCGGGTACAGGCTCGAGGTGCTCGACGTCGAGCCGATGAAAGGCGGTGGCCTGAAGCGCGCGGTGCGCGGCGCATGGGTCGCCGCGCGGGCCACGCTTCGCGCGCGCACGCTCGTGAAAAATCTCGCCCCGCGCGCGGTGCTCAGCGTCGGCGGATATGCGGCAGGTCCCATGGCGCTCGCGTCGGCGATCGCGCGCGTGCCCATCGCGATCCTCGAGCCGAACGGCGTGCTCGGTTTTGCGAATCGAGTGCTCGCGCCGATCGCGAAGCGCGCGTATGTCGCGTGGCCCGAGGTCGCCGAGCGTCTGCAGCTCCGGCGGAAGGCCGTCGTGCATCCGTTCGGCGTGCCGCTGCGCGATGGGTTCGATGCGTCGCCGTATCGCGCGTCGGCGGCGGCGCGCGTGCTCGTGATGGGCGGAAGCCAGGGTGCGCGCGCGATCAACGACGCCATCCCCGACGCGCTCGCCGACGTCTCGAAGCGCGTCGCGCATCTCGAAGTGCTGCACCAGAGCGGCCGCGGACAAGACGACGCGCTGCGCGCGCGCTACGAAGCGCTCGGCGTGCGCGCCGACGTGCGCCCGTTCTTGGACGACGTCGCCGGCGAGATCGCGCGCGCGGATCTCGTCGTCGCGCGCTCCGGCGCGGGGACCGTCGCGGAGATCGCCGCGATCGGACGCGCCGCGATCTTCGTGCCCTTCCCGTTCGCCGCGGACGATCACCAGCGGAGCAACGCCGAGGCGCTCGCGCGCGCGGGCGGCGCGCTCTGCATCGTGCAACGCGACGCGACCCCCGCGCGTCTCGCGAAGGAAATCGGCGACGTGCTCTCGAATGGTACGCGCCGCGAGTCGATGGCGAGCGCCGCGCGCGCGATGGGCCGCCCGCGCGCCGCGCGCGACGTCGCCGAGGATTTGTTGCATCTTGCACGCATTCCCATGCGGGAATCCCCTGCGAAAACGAACGGCGCGCGCGCGTCAGGAGCGGCGTGATGTTCCGGGGTCGCGTGCGTCACGTTCACTTCATCGGCGTCGGCGGCATCGGCATGAGCGGGCTCGCCGAGATCTTGCGCACGATGGACTTCGAGGTGTCCGGCTCCGATCTCAAAGCGAGCGACACGACGCGAAGGCTCGAGTCGCTCGGCGTGCGCGTGGTCGTCGGGCACCGCGCGGAGAACGTGCACGGCGCGGACGTCGTCGTGCACTCGAGCGCGATCGCCCAGAACAACCCGGAGCTCGCGCGCGCGCGCGCGCTGGAGATCCCCGCCATCTCGCGCGGCGAAATGCTCGCGGAGCTCATGCGCGTGAAGTACTGCGTGACGATCGCCGGCTCGCACGGAAAGACGACGACGACCTCGCTCGTCGCTACCGTGCTGCGTCACGCGGGGTTGGATCCGACGGTCGTCGTCGGCGGCAAAGTGAACGCGCTCGGATCGAACGCGCGCCTCGGCGCAGGCGATCTCTTCGTCGCCGAAGCGGACGAGAGCGACGGGTCCTTCCTTCGCCTCGCGCCGACGGTCGCCATCGTCACGAACATCGACGCCGAGCACCTCGATCACTACGGCACGCACGAGAACGTCAAAGACGCGTTCGTTCAGTTCGCGAACCAAGTCCCCTTCTATGGGCTCTGCGTGATGTGCGTCGACCATCCGCACGTGCAAGCGATCTTGCCGCGCGTCGGGCGGCGTCACGTGACGTACGGCATGTCGCGCCAAGCCGACTACCGCGCGCAGCACGTTCGATTCGAGGGGCTCGAGACGTACTTCACGGCGTCGCGCCGCAAAGAATCGCTCGGCGAGTTCATGGTGCGCATGCCCGGCGCGCACAACGTGCAAAACGCGCTCGCGGTGATCGCCGCGGCCGACGAGCTCGAAGTGCCGCTCAACGTCGTCAAGGAAGCGATCGCGCAGTTCCACGGCGTGCAGCGCCGCTTCACGATCCTCGGACAACCCACGCTCGAGAAGAACGGGCGCAAGGGCGACGTGATGATCGTCGACGACTACGGGCACCACCCCGCGGAGATCGAAGCGACGCTCGCCGCCGCTCAAAAGAGCTTCGACCGGCGCGTCGTCGTCGCGTTTCAACCGCATCGGTACACGCGCACGCACGCGCTCTTCGAGGAGTTCACTCGCGCGTTCAACGGTGCCGACGTGCTCGTCGTGACCGACGTCTACTCCGCGGGCGAAAAACCGATCGAAGGCGCGACGGGCGACGCGCTCGCCGCCGCGATCCACGCGCACGGTCACCACTCGGTGCGCTACGTGAAGGACAAAACGAAAGTGAAGGACGCGCTGCTCGAGATCGTGGAGCCCAACGATCTCGTCATCGCGCTCGGCGCCGGCGACATCAACGCGAGCGCCCGAGAGCTCCTCGCCTCTCTCGAGGCCAAATGAAGAACCGCAAGCTACCCGACTCGCCGCGCGCGTTTCGCGAGGAGGGGCGCCCCCCTCCTCGCGACCTCCCGCCAATCGCCGGCTCCAGTTGGGCTCACGCGGCGCGCACCATCGCAGGTTTCGTGCTCGTCGCGTCGACTGCGCTCGGCGTCGCGTGGGGCGCGCGGCGTTACTTGATGACGTCGCCGCGGTTTTCGCTCGAGCAAGTCGTGATGACGGGACAGAAGACGCGCACGAAGGACGCGCTCCTCGAGCGCGCCCACGTCGCGATGGGACAGAACGTGTTCTCGATCGATCTCGACGCGGCGCAAAATCGGATGCTCGGCGATCCGTACGTGAAGAGCGCGACGCTCGCGCGGAGACTCCCCGACACGATCCTCGTCGACATCGAAGAGCGCGTACCCGCGGCGATCGTCGCGGTCGGCAACGACGCGCTGCTCGTCACGCGCGAGGGCGAGGCGTTCAAGAAGGTCGAGATCGGGGACCCGTCGGACTTGCCGGTGATCACGGGGCTCAGCGCGGATCTCGCCGAGTCGGATCGGGACGCGTTCGCAGACTCGGTGCGGCGCGCGCTCGACGTCGCGGTGGACTATTCGCAGTCGTCGCTCGCGTCGAAGATGTCGCTCCAAGAGATTCACTTCGACGGCAAGGACGCGATCACGCTGCTCGTCGGCGCGCCCGTCACGTCGCTCGTGCTCGGCGGGCCGCCGTATCGGAAGAAGCTCGAGCAAGCCGCGCGCGTCGCGGTCGAGCTCGATCACCGCGGACAGAAACCCGACGCGATGCTCTTGGACAACGACGCCCGCCCCGAGCGCGTCGTCGCGCGCGTGCGATAGCGCGCGCTGACACCTTCGATGCTTGCGAAAGTCGAGCGGAGGGTTCAGAACGCTCGCGTGCCGCGCGATACTCGGGGGTTCAGCCCGTACATGCTGCTCATCCTGCTCGGCGTCGCGATCGTCGGCTTCGCGGTCGACATGGTGTACCTCGCCACGTCATCGCGTTGAGCCCGTCCGATCGCCGGTTTCTTGCCCGTTTCGCGCGCGAGCGTCCATCCTCGCGATGCAATGAGTGAATCCGAAATCGTCGTTGGGCTCGACATCGGAACGACCAAGGTCTCCGCGGTGGTCGGCGAAGTGGAAGGGGACGGAATCACGATCCTCGGCGCCGGAACCGTGCCGTGCCGCGGGCTTCGCAAAGGCATCGTGTCGAACATCGAGTGGACGGTGCGCTCGATCAAAGAAGCGATCGACGCGGCGCAGACGATGGCGGGCGTCGAGATTCGAACCGTCTACGCGGGCGTCGCGGGCAGCCACATTCGATCGCAGTCGTCGGACGGCGTCGCGGCGATCGCCGGCGGCGAGGTCACGCGCACCGACGTCGAGCGCGTCCTCGAAGGCGCGCGCGCGATCCCGGTCGACGCCGATCGGCAGATCCTCCACGTCTTGCCGCGCGAGTACATCGTCGACGCGCAAGACGGCATCCGCGATCCCATCGGCATGAGCGGCGTGCGCCTCGGCGCGAAGGTGAACCTCGTGACTGCGGCGACGAGCTGCGTGCAGAACGTGATTCGCTGCGCGGAGCGCTGCAACTTGGTCGTCGCGGACGTCGTGCTCGAGGCGCTCGCGAGCGCCGAGGCCGTGCTCTCGGACGACGAGAAAGAGATCGGCGCCGCGGTGATCGACATCGGCGGCGGCACGACGGACATCCTTCTCTACGTCGACGGCGGCATCGCGCACACGAGCGTCATCCCCGTCGGCGGCAACAACATCACGAGCGACATCGCCGCAGGCCTCCGCACGCCGATGGCCGAAGCCGATCGCATCAAGCGACTCTCGGGGTGCGCGCTCGGTCGGCTCGTCGGCGACGAAGAAGAGATCGAAGTGCCCGGCGTCGGCGGACACGCGCCGCGCCGCACCGCGCGCCGCGTGCTCGTCGACATCGTCGAGCCGCGCGTCGAAGAAATGTTCGCCGCGATCCGCAAGCGCATCGAAGACACCGGCATGCTCGAGCAGCTCTCCGCGGGCGCGGTGCTGACGGGCGGCGCGGTGCTCCTCGAAGGAATGCCGGAGCTCGCCGAAGAAGTCCTCGGTATGCCGGTGCGCATCGGATATCCGGTCGGCGTCAAAGGCATCACACAGCTCGTGCAAGGTCCGCAGTTCTCGACGGGCGTGGGCTTGGTGAAGTTCGGCGCGCTGGCGATCGCGAACGCACACGCGCAGCGCGAGCAAGCGATGCCGCAGCAAGCGCCGTCGCACTCGCGCCTTCGCACGACGTCGCACGTCGCGGTGAGCGAAGCGGCGCCGGCGAGCGGCTCGAAATTGTGGGAGTGGATCAAGGCCGCGTTCTGACGCTCGCGCGAGCCGGTGAGCTCGCAGGGTGAGCGACGGAAGGGCAACGGTCTTCGCGTGGGCGCGCGTGCGCGTGCGTGCGTGCGCGTGCGCGCAGACGCAACGGCGTGGCCGCGCGCGCGCCAAAACGCATCGCGATTTCTTGGCCCGTTTTCTTGGCCCAGATCGAATCCTTCCCGTACCCATGGCGTAGAAACGTCGCGCGTATTCCGAGAGAGAGGCGCTCTCGAAACGCGACCAAGAACAACGGGTTCCCGAGTCAGGGAGGAAGGTCGACGACAATGAGCTTCAGCATCGAGTTCGCGGACGAAACGCAGGAGTACCAAGCACGCATCAAGGTCATCGGCTGCGGCGGCTCCGGCGGCAACGCGGTCAACACGATGATCAACTTCGGGCTCGACGGCGTGGAGTTCGTCGTCGTGAACACCGACGCGCAAGCGCTCAACGCGAACGCCGCGCCGACGAAGCTCGCGATCGGCGCGAACGTGACGAAAGGTTTGGGAGCCGGCGCGGATCCCGAGCGCGGTCGCAAAGCGGCGCTCGAAGACGTGCAGCGAATCAAAGAGCTCGTGTCGGGCGCCGACATGGTCTTCATCACGGCGGGCATGGGCGGCGGAACCGGAACGGGGTGCGCGCCAGTCGTCGCGCAGCTCGCGAAGGAAGAAGGCGCGCTCACCGTGGGCGTCGTGACCAAGCCGTTCCTCTTCGAAGGACGCCAGCGCGCGCGCCGCGCCGAAATCGGTCTCGCGCAGCTCGCCGAGCACGTCGACACGCTCATCACGATCCCGAATCAAAAGCTGCTCCTCCTCGGCGACGACGATCTCACGTTCATCGACGCGTGCCGCAAGGCGGACGAAGTCCTCTTCCAAGCCGTCAAAGGCATCAGCGATCTCATCACGCAAAACGGAATCGTGAACGTCGACTTCGCGGACGTGAAGACCGTGATGAACAACATGGGCCGCGCGCTCATGGGCACGGGCGTCGCGAAGGGCGCGTCGCGCGCGCGCATCGCGGCCGAGATGGCGATCCAATCACCGCTCCTCGACGACATCTCCGTCGAAGGCGCGACGGGCGTCTTGATCAACGTCGTCGGCGGTCCGGATCTCAAGATGAAGGAAATCCAAGAAGCCGCTTCGCTCGTCCAAGAGCAAGCGCACGAGGACGCGAACATCATCTTCGGCGCGAGCATCGACGAGTCGCTCGGCGAGAACGTGAAGGTCACCGTGATCGCGACGGGCTTCGACGCGATTCAGCGCGCGCAAGAGAGCGCGTCGCTCGCGGCGGCTTCTCAGCTCAAACCGCAGTCGCGCGGCGCGGTCAGCGCGCCGCAGACGATTCCTTCGCAGCAGCTCCGCGCGCTCGCCGCGCCCGCGTCGGGCTCGCGCGCGTCACAACCGGCGCAACAACCGAACGACGCGTGGGCCGCGCGGCAAGAGCGCCAAGACGCGCGACAAGACGCGCGACAAGATGCGCGACAGAGCCAGCGCGCTGCGCACGCCACCGAAGCGCGCCAGAGCCAACCGCGCCTTCCCGTTCAACGCGAGCGCGCGCAAAGCTTCCCCGAGCTCGATCACGACTGGGACGTCCCCGCGTTCTCACGCAAGCAGCAGTAAGCGCGCCGTCGCTTACGGACACTGATCCTTCCAACCCGCGTCGCACGGCGTCTTCGGCGTGAGAGTGGGTCCGGTCGGACCGAGCAGCGCCGGCACCGCTTCGAACCCGAGCCCCATCGACACCGCGTTGCACACGCCCGTTCCGTCGTTGGAGGGCGACAGGTTCACGTCGACGTTCTCGCAGATGATCGTCTTGATGACTTGATACGTGAGATCGGAGCCGCACAAGAAGCTGCCGTCGGCCACCGGATCGGGCACGTCCTGCAGGCTCGGAAGGAATTTCGAAGGATCCCATCGCCCGCCGAGCATGCCGGTCATCGACTTCAGCTCGTGTCCGTTCATTTGCAGCGTCGCGAGGATGGTGCCGCTGTTCAGCTGAATCGTGACGGCTTGCGTGTACGTGCTGCCGACCTCGATGGGAAATCCGTCGAGCGTCGCGACGAGCACGAAGTTCGCGACGTACGCGTTCGTCGTCGAGAATTGCCCGCTCGCCGACGAAGGGTCGATGATCCACGAATCGCCGCCGTCGAACGCGGGGTGCGTCGCGGGATAACCTTCGAAGCCTTGCGACGCGTACACCGTGACGGTCACGTCCGCGTCGTTCGCTTCACCGTTGTAATTCGCGACTTGAATCAGCGCGCCGGAGAAGCCTTGCGTGAGCGCGTTGTTGAACGTGCCCTCCGTGATGAAGCCGCCGTCGGGCGCGAATTGATTGAGCTGCTCGAAGATGCGGCGCGCGTAGTTGTCGATGCCGCCTTCGTCGTCGCACGCGGGCGAGGACGACGGCGGGCGCTGACATGAATCCTTCGCCGGGCACGTGCACGTGCGATCGAGGTTGAAGCCGTAGAACGGGCCGGCGTCGGTGGTGCCGAGCATGATCTTCGAGAGCGCCGCGGTGAACGTCACCGCGTCGCTCGGCGACGAAGTCGACTCGTCGGGCGCGGGCGGGACGGCGACCATCGAGCACGGATCGAGCGCGCCGTCGCCGCCGGCGTCGCTCGTCGTCACGCCGCCGTCCCAAACGCTGCGATCGCCGATGCCCGCGATGATCTGACACGCGCTCGCGCACGCGACGCCGATCAACCCGAACCAAAGCAAGCGAGAGCGCATTACCCTCATTATCGTACACGGTGCGTAGTAAAAATGGCGTGTCGAGTTGCCGGGACGGTCGCATCCTTTTACTCTCGATGTTGAGATGGGCGTAGGTGAACGCGACGACGCGCCGGTGAAAGAAGGCGACGTCCTTGCGGGGAGGTATCGCGTCGAGCGCGTTCTTGCGGTCGGCGGGATGGGCGTCGTCGTGGCCGCGCGACACGTCACGCTCAATCAACGCGTTGCGGTCAAAGTTCTCACGCACAACGTGAAATCGTCGCAAGCGAACGCGCGATTTCTCACGGAGGCGAAAGCTTCCGCGCTCCTGCGCAGCGATCACGTCGTGCACGTGTCCGACGTCGGCACGCTCGACAACAACCAGCCGTTCATGGTGATGGAGCTCCTCGACGGCGAGGATCTCTCGCAGACGCTCGAGCGCGACGGAAAGCTCCCCATCGATCAAGCCGTCGACTTCGTCTTGCAGGCGTGCGAAGGGCTCGCGGAGGCGCACGCCGCGCGCATCGTGCACCGCGATCTCAAACCGGGGAATTTGTTCCGCGCGCGCCGCCCGGACGGCAGCGACATGATCAAGGTGCTCGACTTCGGCGTGTCGAAGGCGCTCTCCCAAGACGTCCGCGCCGAAGGAACCGTGACCACGACCGACGCGGTCTTCGGATCGCCGCTCTACATGTCGCCCGAACAAATGCAGAGCGCGTCGAAAGCGGACGAGCGGAGCGACATCTGGTCGCTCGGCGTCGTCTTGTACGAGCTCGTCACGCGGCGCATGCCGTTCGACGCGGAGTCGATGGCGGGGCTCGCCGTGCGCATCGCGACCGATCCGCCGGTGCGTTTGCTCGAAGCGTTGCCCGGCGCGCCGCTCGAGCTCGAAGCCGTGATCTTCAAGTGCCTCGCGAAGAAGCCCGACGAGCGCTACGCGAACGTCGCGGAGCTCGCGGCGGATCTCGAGCCGTTCTCGCCGGAGTCGCGCGGGCGCGTCGAGCGAATCCAGCGCATCGTGTTCGGCACGACCATCCCGCCGCGCGCGGTGCCGTCCGCGCCGTCGCTGCGACGCATCGCGATCGGCGCGGAGACGCTCGGTCCGCTCGACGCGGGCGAACGCAGCTCGCCGTCGGTGGTCGCGCCGGCGAAGAAGCGTCGGACGTGGCCCGTCGCGCTCGGTGCGGGCGCGCTCGGCGCGGCGGCGCTCGCGACGGCGATGTTCGTGTCGAAGCAGCGCGACGTGCCCACCGCAGCAGAACCGCAGCAGCAGCTTTCGATCGAGCAACCGGCGCCGGCGCAGATGATCGTCGCGCACGTCGATCCGATGCCGACCGTGAACACCACGCAGGCGACGGCGAGCGCGCCGTCCGCGACCGCGACGCACCACGTGCACCACGATGTCTCCACGCCTTCCGCGCCGCACCCACCTCCGTCCGCGAGCGCGGCGGTGCTCACGGGAATTTCGCGTGACCGCAAGTAGGCGCGTCGCGGTCGCAGCGTTCGTCGTCGCGCTCGTGAGCGCTTCGCGCGCGCGCGCCGAGGGCCCCGCCGCGGACCAAACGCTCGCCCAGACGCTCTTCGACGACGCCGTCGCGCTGATGGACAAAGGAAAATTCGCGGAAGCATGCCCGAAGCTCGCGGAGAGCCAGCGGCTCGATCCGGGCGGTGGGACGCTCATCAACCTCGGGTTTTGCCGTCAGAACGAGGGCAAGCTCGCGTCGGCGTGGGCGGCGTACAACGAAGCGCTCAGTCAGGCGATCAAGGACGGACGAAAAGATCGCGAGAGCGCGGCGCGCGTCCACGTCGACGAGCTCGACGGAAAAGTCGCGAAGCTCGCGATCGACGTGAGCGACGCGGCGATGAACGTCGAGGGCATCGAGATTCGCCTCGACGACACGCCGGTGCGACAAGCCGCGTGGGGCGTGCTCTCGCCGATCGATCGCGGCACGCACGCGATCGTCGTCACCGCGCCGGGCAAGCTCGAGTTCCGCACGAAGGTCGACGTCGCGCAAGACGGCACGACGCAGCGCGTGTCGATCCCCGCGCTCGCCAACGCACCCGTCGTCGTCGCGGTCGAGCCCGACCACGGCAGCGAGCGCCGCAGCAACCAAGCGCTCGTCGGTTGGGTCACCGGCGGTGTCGGCGTGGCGCTTCTCGGCGTCGGCGTGGCGACCGGCATCCTCGCGCTCAACTCCAAATCGCAGAGCGACGCGAACTGTCCGCAAGATCACTGCACGCAGACGGGCGTCGACGACAACAATCAGGCGAAGACGTACGCGTGGCTCGCGGACTTCGGCGTCGGGCTCGGCGCGGCGGCGATCGTGACCGGGTTCGTGCTCATCGTGACGTCGCCGAAATCCGCGCCGCACGCGATCCACGCGATGCTCGCGCCGATGATCTCGGCGCACGGCGGCGGGGCAGCGTTCAGCGCGTCGTTTTAGCCGCGCAGCGTGCGGGCCGAGGAGACGCGTCAAGACAGCACTTCGACGACCGTGGCGAGCGCGCGCGCTTCGTGCAGCACGGTGGAGTTCCCCTCCGCCTCCGACGCGAACACGAGCGCGTCGGCCGCAGCGACGTACGCGAGCGCTTCGTCGCGCGGCAGGTCCCCGACGAATCGCACCGGCGCCGGAGATCGCGCCGCGCGCTCTTCGAGCGCCGCGCGCTCGGGCCCGTCGCCGATCACGACGAGCGGCTCGCGCAACGACGCTGCGTGATCGATGGCTTTGTCGACGCGCTTGCTCGCGACGAGCCGACCCACGCTCACGCGAAACGCGCCGAGCGCATCGCGCAACGCGCGGGCGCGTTCGCGCACGTCGGGCATCGCGACGGACTGCGCGCGCACCGACGCGATGCGCGCGGCGCGCGACGCGAGATCGCGATCGAGCGATCCGAGAAGCGCGTCGCGCAAGCCCTCCGACACGAATCGCCACGACTGCGCGCGATCCAAAATGCTCGACACGACGAGACGGCGCGCGACGCGCGGCATCGACGCGATGAGCCGCACGTCGCTCCCGTGCGAAACGATCTCGACCGCGCCGGGCACGCCGAGTGCGATCGGCCACGCCGACGGAATCGCCCAGTGCGCGACGACGCGGTCGAACCGTTCACGATGCAGTGCGTCGTGAACGCGACGCGCCCACACCGCCGCCGCGAACGCGCGCGGCGGAAACGCCGCGATTCGCGCGAGCGCGCCCGGCGGTCCGAACGCCGTGCTTCCGCCGAGATTCACCGCGCGAACGCTTTGTTCCGCGCACGCTTCGCGCGTCGTGAGCACGGTGACGGCGTGACCTTCCCGCGCGAGCTCGAGCGCTTCGGCGCGCACGAAATGACCGACCCAATCGTTGGCGTGCGACGGATAACTCGTCGTCACGATCGCGATGCGATGATAAGGGATCTTCATGGGTGTGAAGTTCGAAGGACGCATCCTCTATCTCGCCGAGGATCCGGAGCTCCTCGCCGCGCAGCTCGAGAAGAACGAGACGCTGAAATACGATCCGAAGCGCGCGCTCGTCGGCAACATCTCGACCGACGAAATCACGCCCGGATGGGTCTGCTACTACTACGACGAAACGCTCGCGCGCTATTGCTTGATCGGCCTCCGCGGAAACCGCGTGAAGAAGGACGCGATCAAGAGCGGTGGTTTCTCGGTGATCGCGAGCGGGATCTCGAAGGGCTGCGGATCGTCGCGCGAGACCGCGCCGTACAGCGAGCTCCACGCGGGGATCAAGCTCGTCGTCGCGAAGAGCATCGAGAAGATTTACCGCCAGAACGCGCAGAACATCGGTCTGCTCACGAGCACCGACTTCGGATTGCTCGAGCGCATCGAGCGCGGCGAAGAAATTCCGATGGAGGAGTTCACGCGCGGGCTCGATCCGATCAGCGCGGCCATCGTCGAGCGCGGCGGGCTCTTCGCGTACAACAAGGCGCGCCTCGCGGGTGAAGTCTCACCGCCCGCGATCACCACCGCGAAGCGCCCGATGACGCTCTGCGAGAAGATTCTCGCCGCGCACGCGGTCGTCGTGGCGAGTCGCGACGCGAAATCCGGCAAGCTCGGCGTGCCCGCGGTGAAGCCCGGCGACGCGTTCTTCGCGCGCGCCGACGTGCGCTTCTCGCACGAGTACGTCACGCCCATGGCCGACGCGCTCTTTCGCGCGGGTCTCGGCGAAGACGCGACGGTCACCGATCCCGAGAGCGTCTTCGCGTTCCGCGATCACCTCACGTTCCTCGATTTGATCATGCCGAAGGCTCACCGCGACATGGGCCTCAAAGAGCAAGCCGAGAAGCTCGCGGTCGTGCAAGACGACTTCACGAAGAAGCACGCGATCAAGCTCTACGGCGAAGTTCATCGCGACGGGAAGCTCGTCGGCTCGGAAGCGATTTGCCACAACAAGGTGATCGAGGAGCTCGCGCTTCCCGGTCAGCTCGTCGCCGGAACCGATTCGCACACGTGCATGGCGGGCGCGCTCGGGTGCTTCGCGTTCGGCGTCGGATCGACCGACATGGCGAACGCATGGTTCACCAAGGACGTGCGCGTGACCGTGCCCGAAACCGCGCGCTTCGTGCTGCGCGGAAGACTGCGCGAAGGCGTGTGCGCCAAAGACGTGATGCTCCACATTCTCGCGATGCCCTTCTTCAAGAGCGGCGACGGAATCGGCAAGGTGATCGAGTTCTCGGGTGACGCGATCGCGCACCTTCCGCTCGACGAGCGCGCGACGCTGACGAACATGGCGGTCGAAGCGGGCGGCTTCACGGGGATCATCGCGGCCGACGATGTCGTCGTCGATTACCTCGTGAAGCAACGCGGGCTCTCCGCGGACGACGTGCGCAAGCGCATCGTCACCGCGGACGAAGGCGCGACGTACTGCGCGACGTTCGAAGTCGATCTCTCGTCGATCGTTCCGATGGTCGCGACGCCCGGTGATCCGCGCAACGGCGTTCCGCTCGACGCGCTCCACGCGCAGGGCGACGTGAAGATCGACATCGCGTACGGCGGCTCCTGCACCGGCGGAAAAAAAACCGACATGGACATGTACGCGAGCGTGCTCCGCGGAAAGCACGTCGCGCCCGGCGTGAAGCTCTACATCCAATTCGGCTCGCAGGACATTCGTCGCTACGCGGAGAAGAAGGGGTACCTCGACGTGTTCCGCGACGCGGGCGCGGAGACCGTGGACCCGTCGTGCGGCGCGTGCATCAAGGCGGGCCCCGGCGTGAGCGACTCGCCGGACCAAGTCACGGTGAGCGCGATCAACCGGAATTTTCCCGGGCGCAGCGGGCCCGGCAAGGTGTACCTCGCGAGCCCGCTCGTCGTCGCAGCGAGCGCGATCGCCGGGAAAATCGCGTCGCCTGACGAGCTTTAGCCTCGATCACGGCGCGATCGCGAAGCACGCGAGCACCGCGCCCGCCACGCTGATCGATCCCGGATTGTGCGCGCCGTCGTCCGCGTCCTCCGCCGAGAGGTCCACGTCGGGTAGATGACTTCGTCGCGCGAGCTCGTCGGGGTTCACGTCCTCGATGTGCACGGGCGCGCCGATCTTGCATCCGGCGGCGGCCGCGTACTGCTCCGCCTTCGCGCGCGCGGCTTCGACCGCGCGCGCGCGCGCCGCCTTGCGCAGCTCGCGCAGCTTCGAAGTCTTGTGATGCACCGAATACACGCGATCCGCTCCAGCATCGACGACGGCCACGAGGACCGCTTCGACGATCGCAAAATCGCGCACGATCGCGTGGAACGTCACCGACGCGCGAAATCCGATCATCTTCCGATCTTGGTTGTATCCGGCGTACTCCTCCGCGAGCGAGAGGTCCGACGATCGCACGTCGCGATCGGGGACGCGCAGCGCGCGGATCGCGTCGCGGACTTTCTCCGCGTTCGCGCGCGCGTCGTCGAACGCGTCCTTCGGCTTCGCCGCGACGCGCGTGACGGCGAAGCGAAGCGATGCGTAATCGGGATCGACGCGCAGCAGCGTGGAGCCGAACGCCGTCACGCCGAGCGCGCGCTGAATCGATTGGTTGACGTACATTCTTCGACCGTTGCAGCCTCGGCCGATGTCGTCAACGGATCAGAACTGTGCCTCCTCGGTCGAGCCTTCGAGCGCGAGCGTCGACGCTGCGCCGCCGCTGATCACCTCGGCGACTTGATCGAAGTAACCGGTGCCGACCTCGCGCTGGTGGCGCGTCGCGGTGTACCCGTTCGCCTCCGACGCGAACTCCGCTTGTTGGAGCTCGGAGTACGCGGCCATCCCGCGCGATTTGTATCCGCGCGCGAGCTCGAACATCGCGTGGTTGAGCGCGTGGAACCCCGCGAGCGTGACGAACTGGAATGCGTATCCCATCGCGCCGAGCTCGCGCTGGAACTTCGCGATCGTCGCGTCGTCGAGGTTCTTCTTCCAATTGAACGAGGGACTGCAGTTGTACGCGAGCATCTTGTTCGGGAACTTCGCGCGCACGCCCTCGGCGAAGAGCTTTGCTTGCTTCAAGTCGGGCGTCGACGTCTCGCACCAGATCAAATCCGCGTACGGCGCGTACGCGAGGCCGCGCGCGATCGCCGTCTCGACGCCGCTCTTCAAGTGGAAGAACCCTTCCGGCGTGCGCTCCTTCGACGTGATGAACGGTCGGTCGCGCTCGTCGACGTCGCTCGTGATGAGCTTCGCGCTGTCGGCGTCGGTGCGCGCGACGAGGATCGTCGGGACGTCGTAGATGTCCGCGGCGAGCCGCGCGGCGACGAGCGTGCGAACGAACTGCGACGTCGGCACGAGCACCTTGCCGCCCATGTGCCCGCACTTCTTCTCGCTCGCGAGCTGATCTTCGAAGTGAACGCCCGCGGCGCCCGCTTCGATCATGCTCTTCATCAGTTCGTGCGCGTTGAGCGGTCCGCCGAAGCCGGCCTCCGCGTCCGCGACGATCGGCGCGAGCCAGTAGCGCTCGCTCTTGCCTTCGGCGACGTCGATTTGATCGGCGCGGAGGAGCGCGGCGTTGATGCGGCGCACGACGCTCGGCACGCTGTCGACCGGGTACAAGCTCTGGTCCGGATACATGCGGCCCGCGGTGTTCGCGTCGGCCGCGACCTGCCAACCCGAGAGGTAAATCGCCTTGAGCCCCGCGCGCACTTGCTGGACGGCTTGGTTGCCGGTGAGCGCGCCGAGCGCGGCGACGAACGGCTCTTCGTGGAGCAACGTCCAGAGGCGCTCTGCGCCGAGTCGCGCGAGCGTGTATTCTACATGAATCGATCCGCGGAGCCGTTGCACGTCGGCCTTGGCGTACGGACGGACGATGCCGGCCCAGCGAAGTTGCTCGTGCGTATCGGGAAGCGTCACTGCAGCGCTCATGGTCGTTCTCCTCAGGTCAGTCGGTCGTAGGCAGGCAGCGTGAGAAATTCTTCGAAGCGATCGGCGAGGACGAGCGCGTCGAACAGCTTGCGCGCCTCGCTGAAGCGTTGGGAGTCGGGGAGCTTGGCGATCTCTTCGTTCGCGATCGCGAGGTAGCGCTCTTTCGTGAGCGGCCCGTCGAGCCCGTCGACGGTGATTGCATGATGCAACCATTGCCAGACCTGCGCGCGCGAGATCTCCGCGGTCGCCGCGTCTTCCATCAAGTCGTAGAGCGGCACGCAGCCTTGCCCGCGCAGCCACGCTTCGACGTACTGCACGCCGACGCGGATGTTGTGACGAAGACCTTCGATCGTACGCGCGCCTTCGGGCACGGCGAGCATGTCGTCGCGCGTGCGTGTCTCGTCTCGGACGCTTCGCGCCGCTCCGGAATCGCGCCGCGCGATTTGGTTTTCGCCTTTCATGTGTGCGTCGAAGACTTCCATCGCGACCTTCACCAGGCCGGGATGCGCGACCCACGTGCCGTCGTGGCCGTCCTTCACTTCGCGCAATTTGTCGGCGCGCACCTTCGCGAGCGCAGCGTCGTTTTTCGCCGCGTCGTTCTTGATGGGGATCTGCGCGGCCATTCCGCCCATCGCGTGCACGCCGCGCCGGTGACACGTCTCGATGAGGAGGCGCGAATACGCGCGCAAGAATCCCTTGTCCATCGTGACCGTCGCGCGGTCCGGAAGGATCGCGCCAGGCGACGCCGCTTGCTTCTTGATGAAGCTGAAGATGTAGTCCCAGCGCCCGCAGTTGAGGCCCGCGGAGTGCTCGCGGAGCTCGTAGAGGATTTCGTTCATCTCGAACGCGGCGGGCAGCGTCTCGATGAGCACCGTCGCTTTGATCGTGCCTTGCGGAATCCCGAGCGCGCGCTGCGCGTGGAGGAAGACGACGTTCCACAGGCGCGCTTCGAGGTGGCTCTCGAGCTTGGGCAGGTAGAAATACGGACCCGTCCCACGCAGAGCGAGCTCGCGCGCGTTGTGGAAGAAGTACAAACCGAAATCGACGAGCGACCCGTGCGCGGACTTCCCGTCGACGACGAAGTGCTTCTCGGGCAAGTGGAGGCCGCGAGGTCGTACGAAGAGGACGGCGGGGTGGTCGACGATGCGATATTTTTTCTCCGGCGTGTCGAACGCGAGCGTGCGGCGCACCGCTTGAAACAAATTCTGCTGGCCGCTGACGACGTTCGCCCACGTGGGCGCCGTTGCGTCCTCGAAGTCCGCCATGAACACGCGCGCGCCCGAGTTGAGCGCGTTGATGATCATCTTGCGGTCGACGGGTCCGGTGATCTCGACGCGGCGATCGCGGATGTCGGCGGGTGCAGGCGCGCAGACCCACTCGCCGTCGCGGATGTGCTTCGTCTCCGGAAGAAAATCGAAGCGCGCGCTCTGGCGACGCGCGACGAGCGCGTCAATCGTTGGACCGAAGGTGCGCTCGAGCTCGGACACGAACGCGATGGCACCGTCGGTCAAAACGTCCGCTCCATTTTCGGGGACGTTCTCGAGACCGTGCGGATTGACCAACGTGCTCATGGTGCGTCGCGTCAGAACATGATGGTCGAGCATTCACATGTCAATGAATCGGATGTCGACTGCGAGAAACTGCAGTCAACTATTGTCAATGACACGGTGTAACATTGTCATTGCTGTTAACTACATTCCGTCGTTTCATGGTGCGTCATGAGCGATGTTCGTTTCGGGAGCAAGGTACGCGCGCTGCGGAGGCGCGAGGGGATGAGCCAAGCGGAGCTCGCCGAAAAGCTCGGCGTGTCCGCGAGCTACTTGAACCTGATCGAGAACCACAAGCGTCCGCTGCCCGCGCCGCTCCTCGTGAAGCTCGCGCAACAGTTCAAGGTCGACCTCACGCAGTTCGCGAGCGACGAGGACGCGCGGATCGTGTCCGATCTCACCGAGGCGTTCGCGGATCCGATGTTCGACGATCCCGCGCTCACGTCCGTCGAGATCCGCGAGATGGCCTCGGCGTCTCCCGCCGCCGCGCGCGCGGTCATCACGCTCTATCGCGCGTACCGCGCGGCGAAGGGAACCGCGGACGAGCTCTCGTCGCGCATCGCCGAGCACGACGAAATCGACACCGTGACCACGTCGCAAATTCCCTCCGAGGAGGTCAGCGACCTGATCCAGCGCAACGCGAACCACTTCCCTACGCTCGAGGCCGGCGCCGACGAGCTCGTCGCGAAGAGCAAGCTGAGCTCGGACGAGATTTACCAAGGGCTCGTGCGCTACCTCGAGAAGGAGCTCCGCGTTTCCGTGCAGATTGCACGCACCGAGCGCGCGCGAAACACGCTGCGGCGCTTCGACCCCGACAAGCGCGTGCTCACGCTGAGCGAGCTGCTCCCGACGCGCAGCCGGAGCTTTCAGCTCGCGTACCAAATCGGGATGCTCACGCAACACGACGCGATCGCGAGCATCGTCGACAAGAACGCGTTCCTCACGTCGGACGCGTCGCGCGCGCTCGCGCGCGTGGCGCTGGGGAATTATTTCGCGGGCGCCGTGCTCATGCCGTACGACGCGTTCCTCAAGGCGGCGCGCGAGGAGCGCTACGATCTCGACGTGATCGGGCGGCGGTTCCGCGTCGGATTCGAGCAGACGTGCCATCGACTGACGACGCTTCGAAAGCCGGGCGCGCCCGAGCACGAGCAGGGCGTTCCGTTCCACTTCGTGCGCATCGACGTCGCGGGGAACATCTCGAAGCGCTTCTCCGCGTCGGGAATTCGCATCGCGCGATTCTCCGGCGCGTGCCCGCGGTGGAACATCTTCGCCGCGTTCCTCACGCCGGGGATGATTCGCATTCAAGTGTCGCGCATGCCGGACGGCGGGACGTTCTTCTGTCTCGCGCGCACGATCCAAAAAGACAGCGGCGGCTACCACGCGCAACAACCGGTGATGGCGATCGGCCTCGGTTGCAAACTCGAGCGCGCGAAGGAGCTCGTGTACTCGGACGGCGTCGATCTCGAGAACCCGGGGATCTGCACCGCGGTCGGCGTGACGTGTCGCACGTGCGAGCGCACCGACTGCGATCAGCGTGCGTTTCCGTCGATGCGACAGCCGCTCGTCGTCGACGAAAATGTCCGCGGCACGTCGCTCTACTCGGCGCCCGCGCGCTGACTCAACCCTGCGATCGCGCGAGCTGCAATTTCCAGATGTGGAAGCGCCCCGTCGCGTTCGCGTGGAAATAGACGGTGCCGTCCTTCGCCCACGTCGGGTGACACGCGATGCGATCGCCTTCGGTGAGCTGCACGAGGCCGGAGCCGTCGGGCTTCACGACGAACAAGTTCGCTTGAACGAACTCCTGATCGTTTCCGTGCGCCGAGCAAAAGACGATTTGGCTTCCGTCGGGCGACCACGATGGCTCTTCGTCGTCGGCGGGGCCATCCGTGATCTGCGCGGCTTCGCTCCCGTCGGCGTTCGCGACGTAGAGATGCTCGTGGCCGTCGGTCGCGCTGCGCTTCACGAACGCGATGTGTTTGCCGTCGGGGCTGAACGACGGATCCGTTCCGCGCGCGATCACGTCGACGCCGCTGCGCCCGCCGAGATCGGTGAGCGCGATCCCGAGATCGACGTGATGCTCGGTGGGCCACGCGGGATCGTGCACCGTGACGTCGCGCATCGAGACCGCGACGAGCTTTCCGCTCGGCGCGACGGCGGGCGTCATCGCGAGGAGATTCGGATCGCCGACGTCCGCGAGAAAAATCGGACGGTGCTCGTTGTGACCGAACGATTGCACGAGCTTCTCGGGCGACGCGTCCGTGATCCGCGCGACGAAGACGATGCCGGAGCTGTCCGGCATCCACGTCGGCTCGCGGCCGACCGCCGTGTACGACGGGTGATCGGGATCGCCGATCGACGCGACCGCGACGCGCGACGCAGCGCCTTGCATCGCGGCCATCGTGTACGCGAGGGATTTTCCATCCGGCGAGATCGAGGGATCGATTTCGTTGTCGTTCGATCGCGTGACCTGAGAGAGATCGCTCGTGGCGTCCGTCGGCCAAATCGGCCGACGGATCGCCTCCGAGCACGCCGGGAGCGCGAGCGCACAGACGAAGATCGTGAACGCGCGCACGGCTAGCTCCCGTTCTGGCTGACCTTGTTGTCCGGCGCGAACATCCCCGGGAACGGAACCATCGTCCCGAACGCCGATTGGAACGCGGGCATGCGTGGGAAGAGCCAGTTCGGCACCTTCGCCCAATCGCCCATCATGATCGTCGTGCCCGTCCCGCCCAATTTTCCGAGCGCGTCGTACGCGTGCATCATGACTTGGTTGTTCGTGATGTTCGCGGCTTGCGCCTGCGTCTCCGCCGCCGCCGCGCTCGCGAGCGCCATGCGCGCCTGCGCCTCGCCCTTCGCCGAGACGACGCGCGCCGCCGAATCCGACTCCGCCTTCATGCGATCGATCTGACCTTGCTCGATCGTGAGCTGCTTCTCGGCCTTCTTGTTGCGGAGCTCCGAGTCGATGCGGAATTTTTCTTCGTCGGTGTCCTTCTGGATTTCGATCTTCTTCACCTCGAGCTCGGTCTGCGCGGCGAGCTTCTTCTGCGCGGCGTCCGCTTCGAGCTCGAGCTTCTTTTGCTCCGTTTGCGACGCGAGCTCGGTCTTCTTGTGCTCGGCGCGCGTTTGGATCGCCTCGGTCTCGAGCTCGATGCGGTGCTTCTCGAGCGCGGCCGCGTTGTCCTCGCGCTGGCGCTCGGCCAGCGTCTGCTCTTGCGTCACGACGCGCGCTTGGAGCGATTCCATGATGCGCGGGTCGTAGTTCACCTTCTCGATCAAGACGCTCGACACTTCGACGTGACGACCGCGCAAACGCGCACGGAGCTCTTTCTCGATTTCGTCCTCGATCGCGCCGTTCTTCTTTTGCAGATCTTGATACGAGTTTCGCGCGAAGACGCCGATCGCCGCGCTGCGGAACTCGGGCCCGACGACCTCGTCGAAGTAGTTCGTGCCGATCTCGGTGTCGAGCAAGTAGAGCTCGCTCACGATCGGGCGATACACGACCGCGATGTGCAGATCGAGCGGGAGGCCCTCCATCGAGAGCGTCCTCACCTCTTCCTTCGCGGTCGAGAACGTCACGTCGAAGTCGTCGACGCGCGGACATTTGTTCGCGGGCGTGAACATGCCGCACGCGGTGCGGTACCACCCCGGTTGGAGCACTTCGTGTTGAATGCCGCCGTTGCCCGGATCGAAAAGGAGCGCGCGGTGTCCCGGCTCGACGAGCGCGCCAGCACAGCCCGTCGCGAAGCTCGCTGCGAGCACGACGAATCCAAGTCCCGTGAAAGTTTGCATGCGCATGTTCATTCCTCTTTTTCTTTCGTTCATTGGCGCGCGCTCACCGCGTCGAGGTCGACGCCGTCGAGCCATCCGCCGAGAGTTCGGCCGATTTCCATCATGCAGCCGTAGATGAGCGGAGCGCCCTTCTGCGGTGCGACGATTCCACCTTCGCGACAGCTCGCTTGCGTCTGCGCGAGGTAGTCGTTGCCGGCGCGCGCGCGGAGCGTCGCGCGCACGCCGAGCGAGACGACGAGGCGATCGCCGTCGTACTTCGCGTCGGCGTTCGTCACTTCGACGAAGAGCTCCCAACCGTCGGAGCTCTTGTTCCTGTGCGCGTGAGCCCACGGCACCGTCGCGGAAGACACTGCGTGACCGAGCGCGGTCTCGATGTCGCCGTAGACGACGCTGGTTCCGACCACGCGGAGCGGATCTTGGACTGCGGTCGATCGTGTGTCGACGCGCAACGGAACTTCGGTTGGATCGGTGAGTGGGATGCCGGCCGCGGTGAGCAGCGGCACCATCTCCGCTTGGGACGAGCACGCGGCGCACACGATCGCCGCGAGCACGACGACACTTCGTGCGCGATTCATGAGAGTGATCGCCCCAAGTGCATCGCTTGTGCCGCGCGCGTATCACGGTGAATTGCGCGTTTGAACGTCGACGGCGAGACGCGATTGAGACAATCGATCTCCGCGCGCGATGCGCGGCGGGTCAGTTCGGATCTTGCGGCGCTTCGTGGAGCGCGATCGTCGCTCCCGTCATGACGAACGTCGCGTGCTCGCTCGTGCGGTAGTCCTGCACGTCCTCGCCGACTCGCGCGACGTGTCCTCGCGCGAACACGAGCTCGTGCGGCGCGATCCACTCGACGCGCGCGTACACCGCGCCGCGCGCCGAGAGCCCGCGTTCGGCGAGGTACTTGTCGAGCGCGACGTTCGGAACGTCGCGCGTCGAGGCCGCTTCGAACGCGCGATCGAGCTTCCACGTCGCACCGTCGAGCTTCACGGTGAGCGTCGCGCCCGCGCCGTCTTCGAGGACGATCGCGTCGGCCGATCGCGTCTCGAAGAGCGGGATGCCGTCGTCGGTGAGCACGATGCGGTAGAAGACGCACGGCGCGCCTTCGAGCGGCACTTCGATCGGCGGCGCGTGAATGCCCACGAGACCCGCCGTGTGCACGAGGCCCGGCGCGATCTGCGCGAGCGGCACGGGACCGTCTTTTTCCTCACGCTGCACGCGTCTCCGACGCAAGCGCCGCAACCCTTCCCGCGCGAGCACGGCGACCGACGCAGCGCCGACGCCCAACGCGCCGGCCTTCACGATCTGATGGCGGTGCGCGCCGATCCAGCCGATCGTGAAGAGCACCACGAACACGATCGCAAAACACCCTTGGCAACCGGAGCCCGCGCACCCCTCGGCGACGCCCGTTCCCACCGCGCCGAGCGTCTCGCGTGCCGTCGTTCGACTCACGGAGCGACGCACGCGAAGTAACCGAGGGGCGTGGTCTTCCCGCTCGGCACGTTGAGGCCCGTCGGAACGCAGTCGAAGCCGGGGTGGTTCACGCAAGGAATCGCGTCGTTGGGATCGCAGAGCTCGATCGAGCAGTTGCCCGCGTCGCTCGCAAAACAGAACGTGTGAATCGGATCGAGCGCGTTGGGCCAACAGCAAACCTGATCGGTGCCCGGACAATCGCTGCCCTGATCGCACGCGATGAACGGAGATTGGCCCGCGTCGTCCGTGCAGAGCGTTTTGTCCTCGCACGTGTAGACGTACGACTCGGGAGGCGCGCCGGAGTCGGCCGTCGACACGCAGCACCCGTTGTTCGGGTCCGCGTGCGAGCACGCGAGCGCGGGGCCACAAAAGATCGTGGTGTTGTCCTGGATGCGCGCGTCACCCGCGTCGCCCGCGTCTCCGCCCACGAGCGCGTCCTCTTCGGTCGCGTCGATCATCGGCGGCGCGTCGACTTCGCCAGCATCGACCGCGCCGTCGCTCGGAGCCGACGCGTCGCCTTTGAGCTCGCTCAAGTCGGTGACGAGCGCGCACGCGGCGACCGACAGAGCTCCGACGACGATCGCACCGCGCACCAGCCGCATCTCACGAGCATATCAGCCGCCGCGTCGACGGCGAACGACGACGACGTTTACTTCCGCTCTTGCGACTTCTTCAGCAGATCCCCGAGCGTTCCGAACTTCGCCTCGGCCTTCACTTGCTGCTTGTACGTCTTGTACGCGCTGCGCTCGGTGTCTTCGGCGAGCGCCTTGATCGAGAGCTTCACCTCGTTGCGGCGCGGATCCATCTCGATCACTTTGGCTTCGTGCTGCGAGTTCAGCGCGAAGGCTTTGCGAAGATCCGTTCCGCGCGGCGTGCCCGTGCCGGCCGCGGTGATGAAGCCGCGCGATTGACGACCCGTCGCGCCGACGATGCGCACGAAGAGCCCGTTCGGATCGTAACCCGTGACGACGACCTTCACGCCGCGATGGAGCGCGACGTGCGTGTAGGGCTGACCCTCCGGCCAGTCCGCCGGCACCGGGTGCAAGCCGATTTTGTGCGCGTGCGTGTCGAGCGACACGACGAACACTTCGATCTCGTCGCCGACCTTGAGCACGTCTTCCGGTTTCTCGACACGCTTCGGCGGCGCGCCCGCGGACTCCGCTTTTTGCGTGAGGTCCGACGTGTGAATCAATCCGTCGACGCCCGGCTCGAGCTCGACGAACGCGCCGAACGGTTGCAGGCGCGCGACGCGACCTTTGTGGCGCGTTCCTTCCGCGTATTTCTTCGCGACGTCGCCCCACGGATCCGGTAGCACGGCTTTGCGCGAGAGCCAGATTTTTCCCTTCGCGTCGATGCGCTGCAAGAGCACTTCGACTTGTTGACCGACGTGGAACACGTCGCCCGGCGTGTCGCCGCGGTTGTGGCTCATCTCGGCGAGCGGGACGAGGCCTTCGATTCCGCCGACGTCGACGAACGCGCCGAACGGGACGACGCTGCGCACCGTGCCGACGAGCGCCGTGCCGACGACGAGGTGCTTGAGCGCCTCTTCACGCTGCACCTTCGCTTCGGCCTCGAGCATCGATTTGCGCGACAGCACGATGTCGTTTCCGCGCTTGGCGTACTGCGTGACGAAGAACGGGAGGCGTTGACCGACGAGCTCGTTCAAGCGCGCGCCGTGGTGAAGCGCGACGTGCGACGCGGGCGCGAACGCGCGCAGGCCGTCGACGTCGACCTCGATGCCGCCTTTGATGACACCCGTCACCAAACCTTCGACGGTCGTCTTCTCGCGGAGCGCCTTCGCGACTTCCATCTTGTGCTTGCGTCCGCGGCGCGGGTGACGCGTGAGCACGACGAGCCCGCCGCGCCCGCCGTCGTTGGCGACGACGCCGACGAAATTCGCGCCGACCTCGAGCACGACGGGCGGCAGCGTGACGACGATCGGCGCGCTGGCGAGGCTCACGCTCTCGTGCGGCGAGGCTTGTGTCGGCGGCGACGCGGGCTCCTCTTTCGGCGCTTCTTCCGCCGACGAATCCGATTGCGTCACGATGCGACGCTCTTTCGGCGGCTCGGCGGGCGCAGCGGGCTCGCTCGGCGTGCGCTCAGCAGGCGCGGCTTCGCTCGGCGCGCTCTCGGCGGGCGCAGCGGGCTCACCCGGCGCGTCCGCGACAAGATCGCCCGGATCGAAATCGTCGTCGGCGAGATCGCTCCCCGGACCTTGCGCGGGCTCCTCGGGCAAGAGCATCTCGCGACGATCGAAAATCGCCGTCCCCTTGCCCGACAAATCGATGAACAACACCTCATCGGTGATCTCGATGATCTTGCCGAACACGACGTCGCCCACGCCGAACGCGGGTCGCTCGCGCGGCGGCGAGTCCTTCCTCTTGTGATGTTGCGGCGGCGGTGTGGATTGACCTTCGCCTTGCGCTTCCGCTCCCGCTCCGCCTTTTTTCTTCTTGCGACGCCGACGCTTCTTCTTCTCGCCGCCTTCCGCGGGCGCGCCCGCGTGCTCCGCTTGCTCGTCGGGCGCGGTGCCTTCCGCCGGCGCGTCCGCGTGCTCGGCGTCACCTTCGCCTTCGGCGTGTGACGTGCCGTTCGCGTCGAGCGCCCCCGCCGACGCCTCCGTCGGTGGAACGGACTCGCCCGCTGCAGGTTGCTGAGCGGGTTCTTTCGGCGCGTCGTTTTGTGTCGGCTCGTTGGAAGACATGGGGGAAACGGGGAACGAACCCTAAAGCGCCTTGGGAAAACTGTCGAGTGGCCCGGTGAAATTGACCGCGCCAACGCCGATCAAATCGTCGACGGGTCGTAGTACGGGGTCTTCGGTTTCGCTTTGCGCGCGGGCGCGGCCGTGCTCGCCGCAGCGGGTGTTTGCGTCGGCCTCGTGCGCTCTTGATCTTCGATCGGCGAGGGCGCGGGCGCGGCGACCGCAGGCGACGCGGGCGACGCGGCGGGCACGACGCGCGGATCGGACGTCGCGATCGCGGTGCCGCGCGAGGCTTGCCCACGCGATGAAGCGCGCGATCGCACGGCGTACCCACCGAGCGACACCACGAGCGCGACGGCCGCGAGGACGAGCGCCACACCCGCGATTTTCGCCCGCGCGCGAGAACGCGCTGGCGCGCGCGATGGCGCGAGCGCACCAGACGCGGAGGGGTGCTCGTCGAGCGCACCAGACGCATCGAGAGCATTGGGCGCATCGGACACACCGAGCGCGCCGAGCGCGCCGAGCGCGCCGGACGCGACGGACGCGACCGGAATCACCTCCGACGGCGTCGGCACCGCGATGGGCGCGGGCGCGGCGTCCGCGACGTGCGGCTCGCTCGCGAGTTGCGCGGCGGGTTGCACGCCGCTCTGAACCTTCGGCGCGGTCGCCGCGGGCCAGATTTCTTCGACGACGTCCTCGTGGCTCATGAGCCGCGCGCGCACCGCGATGCGAAGCGCCGCCGCCATCTCCGCGACGCTCGCGTAGCGATCCTTCGGATCCACCGCGAGCGCGCGCTCGATCACCGGAAGAAGAACGCTCGCCCAACGCTCGCGCGGCGGAGGGAGCGCCTTCTTGATCCGACACGCGAGCTGCTTCTTCAAAATCTCTTCGGGCGCGTCGATCCCGAAGAGCTCGTTGCCGCTCACCGCTTCCCAAAGCATCACGCCCGCGCCGTAGACGTCGGTGCGCACGCCGATCGCCGACGCGTCGCCGAGGAGCGACTCGGGCGCGTGCGAGTCTTTCTCCATCCACGAGCGCCCGATCTTCGCGCGCCCGTTTTGGTCGACGAACGTCGCGCGCAGCAAAATTCCTCCGTGCACGATCGCGCCGCCCGCGAGCGTGTGCAGCGCGCTCAAGCCCGCGAGCACGTCGACGACGATGCGAAGGCGCGCCGCGAGGCTCAGTCGAAAAAAGATTTCGGACGCCGCGATCCCTTCGACTTCTTCTTCGACGATCTCGTCGCCTTCGATCGCGATCACCGCGACGAGGTGTGGATGCTTCGGCGTCTCGCGAAGCTGCTTTGCGACCACCAGCGCGCGCTTCACCGCTTGATTCTAGTGCTTCGCGCTACGCCTTGCCACGAGGTTTGCTCTGGTGGTCGAACGCGAGCCCGTGGGCCGCGAGCCGGTTTTGGTAATAAAAGAGAAGCCGCGTGTCCTCGAGCACGAGGTCGGTCGCACCTGCTCCGATGACGGGGTTCGTGTGGTACCCCGCGAACGCGTGCAGCGCCGCATCCAGAATGTGCGTGGCGCGCTGCGAGAGCGCCGGCGTGAGCACGATCTTTGCGTTTGCTTCCAGCGCGCGCAGCTTCTCGAGGAGCAGCTCGATTTTCTCGAGCAGCTCCGTTCGCGCCACGCGCACCGAGTCGCGATGATTCAAGATCGCAAAGAGATCCCCTTTGCCCACGGTTCGTCGCAAATGATCGAACGCGGCCGTCGCGACGACGTGCGTGCTCATCACGACGGTCTCCTTCGCGAACGCCTTCACGATGGCCTCGCCGAGCTCGCGCGTGTACTGCACGTCGCGCGCCGCGTCGCGATGCGGCCTGTCGTCGTCGCCGAAGAGGTAACTCTCGGCGTCGACGCGGCGCCCATGTGCGTCGAACGAATCGCCGGCCGCGTCGACCGCGTTGCCGAAGCAATCGAGCGGATCGCCGAACCGAATCACGCAGCTCTCGTCGAGCCCGAGGAGCTTCTGGATGAACGCTGCCACGCGGGCGACGCGCGTCGACTCGTCGTCCTCGATGATGTACCGCGCCTTGCCTTCTTCTTGGAGGAAGTCGTCGATGAGCGTCTCGGCTTCGAGGGTGAGCATGTAGTTGATCGTCGCAGGCACGAAGAACACCCGCTGCGTCTGCCCGTGCTCCGCCGTCCGCGCGAACGCCTCGATCCCCGTCCCCGCGAGCCCGAGCTTGAGCCGCCGCTCGACGCCGCCGGATCGCGACCGCGTTCCGCCGGGAAAAAACAGGCTGTGGTACCCGCGCTCGATCAAGACGCACGAGTACGTCTTGAGCACGTCCTTGTAGAGTGCATGCTTCAATCGCCGATCGACGCGGTACGCGCCGAGGTTGTGCATGAAGAACGAGAGCACGGGGTTCGTGAAGAGGTTCTTGCCGGCGCCGTAGGTCGCGGGCGGGAGGCCGGCGCGCTCGAGCGCGAAACCGAACACGACCGAATCCAAATTCGACAAGTGCGTCGGCACGAAGACGAGCGTCCCGATTTTTCCGAGCCCCGCGATCGTGTCGACGGGACCTTGAATCACGATGCGTCCGTCGAGCGCGCGGAGCGACGCGAGCTGCGGGATGTTTTTGAGCGCGGTGCGCGGCGAGAGGATGGTCCCCAAAATCGGCGCCATCGCGCGCGTCGCGAATTTGTAGACGGACGGGTTGAAGTTCCCGGCGACGTCCCACGCGTACCGCTCGCACAGCTCGCGGAGCTTTTGGCGCGCGTCGCTCTCGCCGAGCCTCCCGAGGCTCCCCGCGAGCGTGCGCCACTCCGCGTATTCGGGCCCGCCTTTCGGCGCGAGCCGCCGCAGCTCGAAGTACGCCGCTTCGTTCAAGAGCAGAATCGGATCCGAGACGCTCGAAACGACGCGCTCGGTCACCTCCTCGACGATGCTGCTTTTCGCGGCGTTGAACCCGAAGATGGGAGCTTCCGTCATCTCCGCCGATACTACACACGCGACACGATCTGCGCAGGCCGACTGCGCGTACAGTGTTAAAGGTATCTCATGACCGACGAGGAGCTCGCCGATCTGCTCGAGCTCGCGCTGGCCCGCCGGCCGGATCGCGTCGCTGCCGCCGCGCTCGATTTGCTCCCTCCGAGTACGCGCGCCGAGGTCGTCCGGTTACGGCAAGAACTCGCGGCGCTCGCGCTTTCGGAATCGCCGAGCGCGCCGAGCGCCGCCCTCCGCGCGCGCCTCCTCGCCACCTTGCGGGCGCGCAAGACGAAGAAGGCGCTCGTCGTCGTCGACATGATCAACGATCACCTCACGCCGGGGAGCGTGCTCGAGGTGCCGCGCGCGCGCGACATCGTGCCTGCGCTCGCCGCGCGCATCGCGGAGGCGCGCGCGCAGGGCGTCCCGATCGTCTACGTGCTCGATCGCCACCATCCGAACGACTCGGATCTCGAGGATTGGGGCGAGCACGCCGTCGAAGGGACGAAGGGCGCGGAGGTTTGGGCGCCGCTCGCGCCGCGCGCGGGTGATCCGCTCGTCACGAAGCCGAGCTACTCGAGCTTTTACCGCTCGAATCTCGAGGAGGTGCTCGACGATCTCGGAGTCGACACGATCGAGCTCACGGGTTGCTCGACCGAGACGCAGCTGCTCACCACCGCGACCGACGCGATGCAGCTCGGTTTCGCGGTGGACGTCCCCGCCGCGCTCCAAGCCGGCACGACGGTCGAAGCGGAGACCGCCGCGATGCGCACGATGCAGTTCCTCGTTCCGTACAAACCGTCGCGCCAAGCCCGCTTGGCGCGTCTCGCCGCGCGCCCCTGACGCTCGGCCCGATGCCTGCATGGAAGGGCGCATGATTCGAAGCTGCGTAACCCTGTCGTTCGGCGCGATCGTCGCGTGCGGTGGCGCGACTGCGCAAACGAGCACGGCCCAGAGCACGGTTCAGAGCGCGCCGGCCGTGGCGCGCGGTCAGGCATTCGGTCTCGTGATGGACGCGACGGCGTGTTGGATGGGCGGACTTTGGGCGGACGCCCTCGGTGAAAAATCCGACGCGCGCGACGAAGGAATCGCGCAGCGATGCAAAAACGTCGTGCGCGCCGTGGACGCGCCTGCGGATTTCGAAAAGCCGCTGCGCGCGGTCGACGCGACCAGCGTCGAGCGCATCGCGCAAAAGGTCGCGGCGATCGCTCGTACCGACGACGCGGATCGCGCGCATGGCGACGAGCTCACCGGGCTCCTCGGACGCATCGCGGACGGCGCGCGCGAGACGATGCACGCGCGGCTCGCCGCGGACCAAGTGAAGGAAGACGCCGCGAAGACGCCGGCGCCCGACGAGTACACGGCTGACAAGAACGCCGCGGGCCCCGTGCTCGAGCACGCCGAAGCGATGCAGGCGCTCCTCGCGGATCGCAGCCCGTATCGCGACGCCGCGCACGCGATCGGATTGCTCATCGCGCTCGATCGCACCGAGATCGCGCACGGTCTTCCGAAGCACTTGAAGATCGACGTCGTCGGTCCGAGCTACGCGAGCGTGTTCGGCGTGAGCGCGCCGAGCGTCTCGGGCGCGCCCGCCGATCGATCCCCGCCGGGCGTGTGGCTCACGTATCTCGGCAACGTCGCGGCCGCCGCGCGCCATCGCGTTCCCGACGATCTCACCGCGCTCCCCGATCGCGAGACGTACGCGTGGTCCGCCGTGCTCGAGGGGTTCGCCGACAAGCTCCGCGAAGACCCCGCGTTCTCCGCGCAGACGTCGCTCGGCGAAGTCGTCCGAAACATCGTCGCGCGATTGGACGACGGATGGGGCGTCGCGAAGGCGCTCCTCGACGCGAAGCGCCACGGGTGACGCGCGGCCTCAGTCCTTGGCGGGCTTCGCGTGGCGCGCGCGGAGCGCCTTGCGATCGACCTTGCCGCGATCGTTTTTGGGCACGTCGTCGACGAACTCCACGACGCGCGGGTACTTGTGCTTCGCCATGCGCTCCTTCGCGAAATCCTGGAGCGCGATCGCGAGCGCGTCGCTCGCGGAGAACCCCGCGCGCAAAATCACGAACGCCTTGGTCTTGAGCAAACCTTCTTCTTCGACACCGATCACCGCCGCGAGGTGCACCGCTTCGTGCTTCATCAAGCACTCTTCGACCTCGACCGGCGACACCCAAAGACCGCTCACCTTGAGGAGCTCGTCGGCGCGACCCGCGAAATACAAATAGCCGTCCTCGTCGATGCGGAAGAGATCCCCCGTGCGGCACCAATGGCCGAAGAACGTCTTCCACGACTTGTCGCGATCGAGCCAGTAGCCCATCGACACGCTGTCGCCCTTCACCCAGAGCACGCCGATTTCTCCGCGCGGAACTTCGGGCGCGCCGGGGCCCGTCGCGTCCTCGGGCAAGATGCGAAGCTCGTAGCCCTCGACGGCTTTGCCGAGCGAGCCGGGTTTCACGTCCCCCGGACGATTCGACGCGTAGATGTGGAACATCTCCGCCGACCCGATGCCGTCGTAGACATCGCTGCGAAATCGCTCGAGCCATCGATCGAGCAGCGGGCCGGGCAGCGCTTCGCCCGCGCTGAGCGAGAAGCGAATCGACGAAAAATCGAGGCCCGCTTCCCCTTTCGCGCGCTGGGCGGCGTCGTGCTCGAGGAGCTTGCCGAGCATGGTTGGTACATTGGTAACAACCGTAGGATGGTACATTGTTATCGCGCGCGAAAGCGACTCGGGCGTGGGGCGCTCCGAGAAGAGCCCGACGGTCGCGCCGACCGCGAAGGGGAACATGAGGTTCGTGCCCGTCGCGTACCCGAAGTACAAACGCGGCACGCTCACGGTGACGTCGCCTTTGCGATACCCGACGGTCTTCTTCGCGTAGACCTCGGTGTTGAAGGCGAAGTCTCGGTGCGCGTGGACGTTCGCTTTGGGCTCGCCCGTCGAGCCGCTCGTGAAGAGCCAGATCGCGGGCTCGTCGCGGTGCGTTCGCGGGAGCTCGCGCGGTTTCGACTTCGCGAGCGCGTCGTGCAAATCGCCGGTCTCGGTGTCGCCGCCGGTCGGGACGTCGGGCACCGTCCAAATCGCGCGCACCGATTTCGGAAATCGACACGACTCCTTCACCTTCGGCACCGTGACAATCGCGGTGGCCTGCGTGTACTCGGCGAGGTACTCGATCGATTTCGGAGGGACGTCGGGGTTGCCCATCGCGACCACCGCGCCCGCCGCGATCGTCCCGAAGAAGACCCACGCGAACGGCGGCGTGTCCGGCAAGACGATGAGGACGCGCTCGCCGCGCGAAACGCCCGCTTCGATCAGCGCGTGCGCGAACGCGCGCGTGCGCTCCGCGACGTCGCCGTAGCTCCACGATCGATCGCCAAAGCGGAGCGCGACGTTCTTCCCGAGACCTTCCGTCAGTCGATCGAACAAAAAATAATCGGCGAGATTGAAGGCCTCGGGAAAGAGCATGCGCGCATCTTAACCGATCACGCCGCGGCCGCGCGCCACGACGGAAGGTCCGAGACGCGCTGAAACCACGCGCGGAGGTTCGGGTGCGCGCCGTTTCGCATCACGGGGAGCTGCGCCGTCTCGAGCGCGATGAGCGGCGCGGCGACCGAGATGTCCGCGAGCGTGAGCCGATCCTGCGCGAGCCACTCCTTCCCCTCGAGGCTTTGCTCGAGCACGCGCGCGAGGTCCGTGACGAGCGCTTCGCCGCGTTCGATCTCCTTCGCGTCCTGCTCGAGCCCGCGGAACTTTTTGATCATCCGCTCGAAGTTCAGCACACCGACGGCAGGTCCCCAGTGGTGCGCGGTCCAGAACATCCAGCGCGTCACGTCGGCGCGCGCGCGCGACTCGCTCGGCAAGAGCGTTTGCTTCGGCGTGCGATCGGCGAGGTAGAGCATGATCGCGTTCGACTCCCAGAGGATCCATCCGCCGTCGTCGAGCGTGGGGACGCGTCCGTTCGGGTTGAGCTTCAGGTACTCGGGTTTCTTTTGTTCGCCCTTCGCGAGATCGACGAGCACGTACTCGACGTTCGTGCCGAGCTCCTTCGTGGTGACGACGACGCGGCGCGCGTTGGCAGAGAGCGGATGGTGAAAGAGACGCATCGAAAACCTCCTTGGTTCGAGAAGGCTCGACCGTAGACGGAGGCTGTGTCAGCATAATGTCAGGTTTCACGAATGCGCAGAACGGAGCGGCTTTTCGCGATCGCGGAGTACCTTCGCGCGCGTCGCACGGGGACGACGGCGGAGGCCATCGCGGAGCGCTTCGGCGTCACGGTGCGCACCGCGTACCGCGATCTCGCGAGCCTGCGGGAAGCGCACTTGCCGCTCGTTGCCGATCGCGGGCGCGGCGGAGGGTACGCGCTCGATCGGAGCTACTCGCTGCCGCCGGTGAACTTCAACGCGCGCGAGGCGGCGGTGCTCATCAGCGCGGGCCGGTGGCTCAGCGAGATGCGCGTGCTCCCGTTCACTGCGACGCTCGATTCGGCGATCGACAAGGTGCGCGGCGCGCTCGATCGATCCGCGCAGCGCGAGCTTCAAAGTCGACTGAAGGAGCTCGCGTACGTCGGCGTTCCGGCGCGCGCGTCGCGCGACGACGTGCGCAAAGCGATCGAGCAAGCGTGGTTCGAGAGCCGCGTGCTCCGCATCCGCTACCGCGGCGCGAGTGAAATCAAGACGAAGCGCCGCATCAAGCTCGAGCGCATCGTGATGGATCGCGGCGAGACGCGCATCAACGCGCTCGACTTGGAGAAAAACGAGAGTCGGCAGTTTCTCCTCGATCGCATCGAGCACGCCGAGACAGAAACATGATGCGCCCGACGGGCTTTCGGCTATATGAGGCCCGCCATGTCGATGAAGCGCTCGAAGGAAGTCCGGCGCCGCGGCCGCGACGACCAAGATACGGACGGATTCTTCGGTCCGAAACCCGAAGGAAAAAAATGGGATTGGGAAAAGGACATCGCGCCCCAACCTGACGAAGCGTTCACGAAGTACGCGCCGCAGTCGCGCTTCGCGAAAGAATCGCTCGTGCTGCACGCGAAATTCGGCAAGGGCGTGGTGATCGACGTCGAGCCGTCGCGCGTCGAGGTGCTGTTTCAAGACGGACCGAAGAAGCTCGCGCACGGCCTCGCGTGAACGTCGCGGGGAAGGTCGTCGTCCTCACGGGCTCACTGTCGACGCTCACGCGCGACGAAGCCGAGGCGCGACTCAAGAAGCTCGGCGCGATCGTCCACGGCTCGGTCTCGAAGAAGACGCAGATCCTCTTCGCCGGCGAGAAAGCGGGATCGAAGCTCGCGAAGGCGAAGGCGCTCGGCATCGAGCTTCACGACGAGAGCGATCTCAACGCGCTGCTCGGCGTGAAGGCGACGAAGAAGAAAGAGCCGAAGAAGAACGTGCCGCCGCCGATCGTCGCGGGTCCGCCGACGTCGCTCACGGGAAAAGTCGTCGTCGTGACGGGTACGCTGTCCGTCGAGCGCGCCGCGATGCAGAAGATGCTGCGCGAAGCGGGCGCGGTGGTTCACGGCTCGGTGTCGCACAAAACGGATTACCTCGTCGTCGGCGCGGCCGCCGGGTCGAAGCTCGACAAGGCGCGCGAGCTCGGCATCGCGACGCTCACCGAAGAAGCGGTTCGCAAGGCGATCAAGCCGAAGTGATCACGCGACGCGCGCGTCGCACGTCGGCGAGAGCGGCCCGCGGTTGCCGGCGAGATCGTACGGTCGCACCGCGTATCGGTACGTGACGCCGGAGACGACGCGCGCGTCTTCGTAGCGCAGCGAGCCCGCGCGAATGCTTGCATGATGCAACAAGATTCCGGCGGTTTTCTCGGTGATTTCGGCGCGCAGGATTTCGTAGCCGTACATCGCTTCGTTGTCGGTCGCGGCGTGCCAACGGACGACGATGCGACCGTGATTCGCTTCGGCGGTGACGCGTGCGCCGCCGTCGGGCCACGCGGGGGCGATCGTGTCGTCGCTCTCCGGCGCGCGCCCGAGGCTCTTCGGCCAGAGCGTGCACACGACGCGCTTGAAGTTTTCGTCGAGCGCCTTGCACACGTTGCCGTAGAGGCATCGCACGACCGTGTCCTCGCGATCGGCTCTCCATTTTTTCGGGATGTCCGGATCGGCGAGCAGCGCGCGCGCCATGCCGACGAGATCACCGTGACCTTTTTCGATGACGGACTCGGCGAGATCGCGCCGACCGATTTTTCCGACGGCCACGACCGGCGTATCGAGACCCGCGACGCGCAGCGCGCCCTTCACGGCCTCCGCGATGTACAGGTTCGCGCCGTCCGGATACGCGCTCGACGGCATGCAGCGATCGCCGGAGTAGCCGGTGTACGGATAGAGCGGCTCGCCTTCGGTGGGTCGCGCGTCTTCGAATTTTCCGCCCGCCGAGAGCGAGATGTAATCGACGCCTGACTCGGCGAAGCGCTTCGCGATCGGCGCCGCGTCGAGCACGGTGTAGCCGCCGCGGATCGCTTCGTCGCCGACGAAGCGCACGCCGATCGGAAAATCGTCGCCGACGCGCGCGCGCACGCGATCGATCACGGCGAGCGGAACGCGAAGACGATTCTCGAGCGTGCCGCCGTACTCGTCGCGCCGCGCGTTCAGGCGCGAGAGAAACGACGAGAGCGTGTACGCGTGCGCCATGTGGAGCTCGACGCCGTCGAAGCCGCACCGCCTCGCGCGCTCCGCCGCCGCGCCGTACGCCTCGACGATCCCGTCGATGTCGTCGCGCGAGAGCATGTCGACGGTTTGCCGCCACCCGCTCCGCGAGATTTTCAAGAAGTGGATGATCTGCGGGAAGACTCTTCCGGGTCCCGCGTCGTGGCATCGCTTCGCGAGATCGGAGAGCCCCGGAACGAACGCGTCGTCCGAGATGCGCAAGAGCGGCCCGCTCTTCGAGTGATGCACGGCCATCGCCTCGAGCACCACGAGCCCGACGCCGCCCGCCGCGAAACGCGTGTACCTTACACGTATATCGTCGTTCACGAATCCGTCCTCGCCCGACAAACGCGTGACCATCGCGGGGAGCACGATGCGGTTCGGCAGGGTGACGCCGCCGGAGCGCAGCGCGAGCGGCGTAAAGACCGCCGAGCTCATCGCAGCATCGACTGCGCGATGATCAGCTTGAGCACGTCGGTCGCGCCTTCGTAAATGCGGAGCGGGCGGACTTCGCGGTAGAGCTCCTCGACCTTCGATCCGAGCACGACGCCGGATCCGCCGTGGAGCTGCACGGCGCGATCGATGATGCGCTGCGCGCACTCGGTCGCGTGCATCTTCGCCATCGAGACGCGGCGGCCGTGCGCGGCGCGCGCGTCGGACTCGGCGGGCGGTGAATCGAGATGCAGCGCGGCGCTCGCGACGAGCCAGCGCGACGCGTGGAGCTCGGTGATCATGTCGGCGATCGCGGCTTGCACCAATTGGAGATCGGCGAGCGGCTTTCCGAACTGGACGCGCTTCTTCGTGTGATCGATCGCTTCGTCGAGCGCGCGCCACGCCATGCCGTTCGCCGCCGCGCCCACCGAAGTGCGGAACGTCTCGAGCGTGCCGAGCGCGAGCGAGAGACCTTGTCCGGCGGTCCCGAGCAGCGCGCCTTCCGGAACGCGACACGACGCGAGCACGATGCGCCCGAGCGGATGCGGACCCGAGAGCGGGATGCGCGCGAGCTCGACGCCCTGCGCGTCCGCGGGAACGAGGAACGCGCTGATCGATTTTTTTTCGGCGGGGTCGAGCTTCGCGAAGACGACGAAGTGATGCGCGATGCCGACGTTCGAGATGAACGTCTTTTCGCCGTCCAAGATCCAATGCGAGCCCTCTTTGCGCGCCGTGGCGCGCATCGACGCGACGTCGCTGCCCGCCTCGGGCTCTGTGAGCGCGAAGCCGCCGATGCGTTCGCCCGCGACCATCTTCGCGACGACGTCGTCGCGCTTCGCGATCGCGAGCGGCCGCATGCAGAGGCCTTGCACCGCGAACACCGCGTCCGCGAGCGGCGCGTGGTAGCCGAGCTTTTCGCGGATGGTGCAGAGGCCGCGGACGTCGCCGTTCAAATGTCGATACAAGCCCAGCGTGCCGAGCCGCGCGCCGACGCGCGCCGCGTCGTGCAGATCCCCGTCGCGCTCGAGATCCATCGCGTCGAGCGCGCGCGCGAGCGCGCGGTGCGCGTCGTCGTACATCCGCGCGGTGTCGTCCGACGGCGACGCTCGAAGCGCGTTCACGCTTTCGCCTTCGACGCGCGCCACGCGTCGTATGCCGCGCGAAAATCCGGGTGCATCATGCAAATCGCCTGCGCTTGCGCCTCGGATTCGATCGCGGCGGCGAGCGGCATGGTGTGCTCGCTCTCGAGCTGTTGCTTCGTCACGCCGTGCGCGAACGCGGGGCCGTCGGCGAGCTTCTGCGCGAGCTCGCGTGCTTGCAGAATGCACGCATCGTGCGGGACCACGCGGTTCACGAGGCCGATGCGGAGCGCGTCTTCCGCGCCGACGACGTCGCCCGTGAAGAGCAGCTCGCTCGCGCGACCGAGACCGACGATGCGCGGGAGCAAGTACGTCGCGCCCATGTCCGCGCCGGAGAGCCCGACCTTCGGAAAGATGAAACCGAATTTCGCTTTGTCGCTCGCGATGCGCACGTCGCACGCGATCGCGATGACCGCGCCGGCGCCGACCGCAGTGCCGTTCACCGCGGCGATCACGGGATGGCGCACCTTGCGGATGTTTTCGATGAGCGCGCCGGTCACGCGCGTGAACGCGAGCATGCCCTTCATGTCGCGCGCGAAGAGCTCGCCGATGATGTCCTCGACGTCGCCGCCCGAGCAAAACGCGCGCCCCTCGCCGGTGATCACGATCGCGCGCACGCCGTCTTCGTGATCGAGCGCGGCGAACGTCGCGGTGAGCTCGGCGTAGCTCTCGAACGTGAGCGCGTTCAGCCGATCGGGACGATCGAGCGTGATCTGCGCGACGCCGCGCTCGAGCGCGTAGCGAAAGGTCTTCGGCGCGATCATGACGCGAGGCCGTCGCGCAGCTTGCCGAGAATTCGACGCAGCTCGTTCTGCTCTTGCACGGAGATCGGCGCGAGCGTGCGTTGCACCGCGCGCGCGTGCTTCGGGATCGCGTGCGCCGCGATCGACCTGCCCTTGCGCGTCAGGTACACGCGCGAGACGCGACGATCGCGCGCGTCGGTGCGCTTGATGACGAGCCCGTCGCGCGCCGCGCGATCGACGAGGCCCGTGAGGTTGCCCGCCGTGACGAGCAAATTGCGGCTGAGCGACGCGAGCGTTTGTCCGTCTTCGCGGTCGAGCGACGCGAGGAGGTCGAAGCGCGCCATCGTGATCTCCGGGAGGAGCTCGTCGCGCAGCGCAGCCAGCACGAGCGCGTGGCACTCGAGGAGGCGCACCCACGCGCTGACCGCGACCGATGAAGCTTGCACCGGCGAGCCGAAGCGCGCGATCTTCGCCGCCGTCACGGAAGCACCGCGACGCCTTCGATCTCCACGAGCGCGCCTGGCTCGAGGAGCCCCGCGACCTTCACGAGGCTCATCGCCGGATAATATTTCCCCATGCGCGATCGCCAGCCTTCGCCGATCGCCTTGGTCGCCGCGCGGTACGCGTCGAGATCCGTCACGAACGCGAGGAGCTTCACGATGTGCTGCGTGCCGCCGCCCGCCGCGCGCACGACGTTGATCACGTTGTCGAGCGACGCGAGGAACTGCGTGGCGAAATCCGGCGAGACGATGCGCGCGTCTTTGTCCCACGCGATCTGTCCCGAGATGAAGAGCATGCGTCCGCTCGGCACGATCAATCCGTCGGCGTAGCCGCGCGGCTTCGGCATGTTCGGGGGAGAAACGATTTGAGTCATGCTTGCACCTGTCCTCCGTCGATCGGGATGGCTTGTCCGTTGATGCTGCGCGCTTCGTCGGTGCACAACATCGCGACCAAATTCGCGACCTCGTCGGGCTCGACGAGGCGCTTCTGCGGGTTCATCTCTTCGAGCGACGCGCGCGCTTCTTCCGGCGTGCGCTTCGTCTTCGCGACGATGTTCGCGATCGTTTTTTGCGTCATCTCCGTGTCCACGAACCCGGGGCACACGGCGTTCACGGTGACGCCGGTCTTCGCGAGCTCGATCGCCATCGCGCGCGTGAGCCCGACGAGCGCGTGCTTCGACGCGCAGTACGCGCTGACGTAAGCCTGCCCGATCAACCCCGCGATCGACGCGACGTGCACGACGCGTCCCCATTTCGCTGCGATCATGTCGGGCACGACGGCGCGCGCGACGCGGAACGCGGCGGTCACGTTGAGCGCGAGCGCGCGCTCCCAAATGTCGTCCGTCGTCTTCGCGAAAGCCGCGCTCTCGCCGATGCCTGCGTTCTGCACCAAAATCGCGGGAGGCCCCGCTTCGCGCTTCACGCGCGCGAGCGCGGCTTCGATGGACGCCGCGTTCGTGAGATCGCACGCGACGTCGAGCGCGCCGATCTCGCCCGCGACGCTCGACCGATCGCGATCGAGGATCGCGACGCGCGCGCCTTCACGCGCGAGCCTTCGCGCGATCGCCGCGCCGATCCCGCGGGCCCCGCCGGTCACGAGCGCGAGTCGTTTTTCGGCCGGAGCTCCCATGCGCGGGCGAAAAGCTATACACGTAAAGTATTTCCTGCGTCAACGCGCGGCGGATCCGTCAACGCGTCCACGTTCGGTCACGTCGCGGCGCGGCGGATGCGGTCGGCGATCGCCTCCCACCCCGACGCGCTCGGCGGAGGCTCGACGAAGATGCGCGCGTACTTTTGTCGATCGAGCTCGTAGAGGAGCGCGTAGAGCGCTGCGCCCGCCGCCTCCGCGCCGCGCGGGAGCACGTGCACCGCGCCGTGCTCGCGCTCTTCGCGGCGAATCGGCTCTTCGAACAGGATGACCGCGGTGCGCTCGCCGCGCTCTTCGAGATCGCGCGCGCTCGCGAGCGCGTCGTTGCGATCCTTCGCGAGCACGAGCGGCGTCGTCGGCGCGTAGTGCTTCGCGCCTTGACCGGGCGAAACGCGCGCGTCCGCGTCCGCGATTTCGACGTGCGCGAACTGAAGCGACGGCGCGACGGCGCGCAGCGCGGGAATCGAGAGCGCGCCGGGACGAAGGACGCGCGCGCTGCCCTCGCGCACGTCGACGACCGTGGACTCGATGCCGCTCGGGCACGGACCCGCGTCGAGCACGAGCAGATCGGGCGTCGCGAACCCACCGAGCGACGTGAGCACGTGCTCGGCGCGCGTCGGCGAGATCGACTGGTACCGATTCGCGCTCGGCGCGACGATCGCCTCGCCCACCGCTTCGAGGAGCGCGCGCGCCACGGGATGCGAAGGCGCGCGGAGCGCGACCGCGGGGCCTCCACCGGTCACCTCGCTCGGAACGCGCTCGCTCTTCGGCACGACGAGCGTGAGCGGTCCGGGCCAGAACGCGTTCGCGAGCTCGCGCGCGAGCTTCGGCCACTCGAGCGCGTAGCGAATCGCGTCCGATTGATCGCGCACGTGCACGATGAGCGGGTGCGTCGGCGGCCTCCCCTTCACCTCGAACACGCGTTTGATCGCGTCGCGCTTCGAAGCGAGCGCGCCGAGTCCGTAGACGGTCTCCGTCGCGAAAACCACGATGCGACCGGCGCGGAGCGCGCTCGCCGCCTCGGCGATTGCGCGCGCGTCGGGAGCTTTCGCGGAGACTGCAAGGACGCGCACGTTGCCATGTTTAACGTGTGCTACCGTGCGCCGCAATGCGCTGGTTGGTTCTGGGGTTGGTCGCCGCGTGCGGAGGGCCGGGTTCGAAGACGCCGACGACGACCGCGCAAGACGCCGGCGCGCAAGACGCCGCGCCGATTCCGCAGCACCTGATCTCGACCCTCCCGACCGACGTGCGAAACCCTCCGCCCTTCGCGCTCGGCAGCAAGCACGCGCACGTCGTCGCGCATCCGGATTGGCTCGCGTGTCACGCGTCGATCCATCCGCCGGCGGACGCCGCGAAGGCGGTCGACGCGGTCGGACAAGCGTGCGCGGGCGCGACCAAGATGCACGCGAACGGCGCGCCGATCACGGGAACCCAAAACGCGACGTCGTCTCAGCCCGTCGTCTACAAATTCCGCGCGCAGGCGAAGAAGTGTTACCGCGTGTACGGCGCGGCAGGTCCCAACGTGAAATCGGTCGTCGCCGTGGTGGCCGACGCGGCCGGCGCGGAGATCGCCGAGTACCACACCGACGACGTCGTGCCGTTCTTCGCGCCGGACGAAGCGCTCTGCTTCACGGATGAGACGGACGCGCAGATCACCGTGAGCGTCGGAATCGGCGACGGTCCCTACGCGATCTCGATCTGGTCGGAGTAAGCTACACGCATGCGGCTCTTCTTCGGCGCGGTCGCGCTCGTGATGGGTGCGTGCGGCGCAACGCAAATCGGTGTCGCCAACTACGACGACCCGCGCACCGCGACGACGAGCGCGCCGCTTCACCAGCACAACGACGACACGATCGATCTCCCGAACGACGAAGCCAACATCGAGCCCGAGCACCCGATGGTGCAAACGGTGCAAGAGCGCGCGACCGCGCACGTCCACACGCCGAAGGACATTTGCTCGGGCGTCGTCATCGGTCCGAAGGAAGTGCTCACCGCGCACCAGTGTCTTCCCGATTTGCAGGGCGTCGTGACCGTCGCTGACAAGGACAAAGACGCGTGGCGCGTCGAGGTCGCGTCGACGACGCTCACGTGGACCGCGCGTCACGTCGTGACCGTCGTCACGCCCGCGTGCGATTGGAAGAAGCTCGACGCGGCGATTTTGGTGCTCGACGAGGGCGCCGATTGGATCGCGCCGCTCAAGGCGTCCGGCTCGCCTCCTCCCGGCGGCATGGTGCAAGCGATGGGGTTCGGCCATTGCCGCGGCGAGCACCGGCCGATCGCGCAACGCACGGGCGCGATCGTCACGCGCGAGTCCGACGCGATCGAAGTCGACATCGGTTTGTGTCAGGGCGACGTCGGCGGCGCGTTCGTCGACGGCGCGGCGGGTCTCGTCGGAATCGTTTCGCACCAAGACGATCCCGACAACGCGGAACGCCACACGACGACCGGGTTCCGCGTCGACACGACGCCGATGCGGCACCTTTTCGAAGCGGGTGCGCAAGCGGCGCGCGGTGAGCAACCGACCGCGCCGGCTTGCACGGAGTAAGCTCCGTCAGTTCACGTTCGGGTTCACGACGACCGTGTTGATCGGCTGCACGCTCGCGCCCGCCGGGTACGCGTAGCTCACGTACGTCGTGGAGAAGCCCGTCGTCTGCTCGGAGCCCCAACCCCACACCGTCAGACCGAACGGCACCGGGCTCGAGATCTCGTGACGGCCGTTGTCGCAGTTTCCGACCTTGGAGAAGTTGCCGGTGACGAGATCCTGAAGGGTGTACTCGTAGTCGCCGGACGTGCCGAGCGGCTGCCAGCCGCTGAGCACGCCTGCGCAGTCGAGCGTCACGTCCGCGAACCCGTTCGGGCCCTTCGTGCGAACGACGACGAGGTTCGTCTCCGAGTAGGTCGGGTCGGTGAAGAAGACGTACGACGCGAGGTACTCGGCCGGCGGCACGACGTTCACGAACTCGGGATCGCCGCGACCGGAGGGGTTCACGTCACCGCCGCCCGTCATGTGCGCCGACATGTAGAACGGATGTTGGTCGTCTTGGCTCTTCACGACGAAGAGACCCGCCGAGTTGAACTGCGCGACTTGGCCGTGATTGAGCGCGAGCGGCGCGCCCGTCGGCGTGCTCGGTTCGTACGTGAGCTGCGTTCCGTCGACCGCGCCGACGATGCGCCACGGCGGCGTCTCGTTGGTCGTGCCGCGGTTTCGGTAGCGCACGCCGACGTACTCGTGTCCGAGCGCGGAGACGGGGAAGAACTGTTGGTGCGCGGAGTCGCACGCGACGTCGTCGACGTCGATGTTCAAGCACGTCGCGCCGCCCCACACGCCGATCGGATTGTTCGCGAGGATCGCGCTGCCGGTGAGCTCCGCGGCTTGCGTGAGCTGGAGATATTGACCCGCGTTCAAGTTGTAGGTCGCGGCTTGGTGCGCCGGCGCCGCGTTGACTCCGCTGCCGCCCGCGATCGCCGCCACGGGGTTGATCGTCACTTGCGTGCCGTTCTCGTACGCGAGGATCTCGAGGAAGTTCTCCGCCTCGGGCACGGCTTGATCGGGTTTGTACGCGTTCACGCCGATGTAGTTCACGTCCCATGCGCTCGTCGGAACGAGGAGGGTCGCGCTCGTCGCCGCGCTCTGACCGCCGCCGTACGGGAAGATGTCGTACGCGACGACCGGGTGATCGGCGACGATGTGGAACGCCGTGCCGATGCCCGTGCCGTGCGTCGCGGCGTCGACCGACGTGACGCCCGGCGTGATGCCCGTCGGGCAGCTCGTGAGGACGCTCCCGTAGCGCGCGAGAAAGAGGATCGCGACCTCGCCCGGTTGGAGCTGACCGTTGGTGAGCGCGCTGTACGTGATCGATTGTCCGTTGCCGCTCGGGATGCGCGCGATTTGCGAGACGTCGAGCGTCTGCGTTCCCCACGTCACGGTGAGCGACACGGGCGCGTTCCAAGTGTTCGCGATGTACGCCGCGAAGCACGCGCCGGTCCCCTCGTCGATGATGTCGGGATCGATCGAGTAGTAATCGCAGCCGACCGAGCTCTTGTTCGCTTTCGCCGCGTCGCACGCCGCGACACATGACGAACCGCCGCAACCTTGGTCCGCCGAGCACGTCGTCACGACGTTGTTGTTGCAGTCGAGCACGTCGTGCAGGTCGGCGGAGCAGTGGAGGCCGCATTGGGCGCCGTCGCCCGAGCCGGCGTCGCCGAACGGGTTCGTGAACGGACTGTCGGGATTGGTGTTCGCGCCGTCGACGCCCGTCGTCGAACCGTCCGGGTTGTCGCAATCGCCGAAGCCGTTGCACTTCGTCGAGCCGCACGCCGAAAACACGCACGCAGCGACCGTCGCGACGGCCGCCACGAAAGCCAAGTAAACGCCTTTGTGCATCGCCGAACCCTCCATCCCCATTTTCGCATGGCCAGGCCGCGCGTGGGTCGTCGATTTATTCGTGCCTCAGCGCTTCGATGGGATCGAGGCGCGCGGCGCGCCACGCGGGCAAAAACCCGAAAACCACGCCGGCGAGCGAGCTCACGCCGATCGCCAGCGCGACGACCCACGGGTTGATCGTCATCGTCCAATCGAGCAGCGCGCCGAGGCCGAACGTCGCGATCAAGCTGAGCACGATGCCCGCGACGCCGCCGAGCGTCGAGAGCACGACGGCCTCCATCAAGAACTGCGTGAGGATGTCGTGCATGCGCGCGCCGATCGCGACGCGGATTCCGATCTCGCGCGTTCGCTCGGTCACGCTGACGAGCATGATGTTCATCACGCCGATCCCGCCGATCACGAGCGACACGAGCGCGACGAGCGCGAGAAGCATCGTCAGCGCGCCGTACACGGTCTGTTGAAGCTCGAGGAATTCCTTCTGCGTGCGAATCGCGAAATCGGGATCGCGATCGGCGGGGATGTGGTGGCGCTGGCGGAGGATCGCGTCGACTTGTCGAACGGCGCGATCGTTCGTGTCGGCGCTCGTCGCGGAGAGCATGAGCGCGCCCGCGAAGCCGGGCGGCGTGCGGAAGATGCGCGCGCGCATCGACCCGATGGGCATCGCGACGACGTCGTCTTGATCGCCGCCGATGGGCGCCTCGCCCTTCGACTCGAGCACGCCGATCACGCGGTACGAATAACGGTCGACGCGGATGTAGCGGCCGATCGGATCTTCGTCGCCGAACAAATTTTTCTGCACCGTCGTGCCGAGCAAACACACTTTGCTCTTCAGCGCTTCGTCGTGCTCGTCCCACATCGAGCCCTTCGCGACGTTCCAGCTTCGCACGACGAAGTAGTCGCGGTTCGTGCCGAGCGCGTTCGTCGACACGTTTTGATTTCCGTAGACGAACTGCGTGCGCGCGCGGAGCACCGGCGCGACGGCCGCGATGCTCACCGCCTCGCGACGGATCGCTTTGCCGTCGTCTTCCGTGAGACGCACGCCGCCGCCTTGCGCGCCGCGCGCGCCGGATGCGTTCGACTGTTGCGGAAAGACCACGATGAAATTCGATCCGAGCGTCTCGATTTGTTTTCCGACGGATTGGCGCGCGCCCGATCCGAGCGCCGTGACGGTGACGACCGCGGCGACGCCGATGAGGATGCCGAGCACGGTGAGCGTCGCGCGGAGCAAGTTGCGGCGGATGGCGCGGACCGCGAGCTTGAGCGCGTTGAGGAGCACCGCGATCATCGTCACTCCACCCGAAGCGCTTCGATCGGATCGAGCTTCGCCGCGCGGCGCGCGGGGAGATACCCGAACGCGACGCCGATTCCGCCGCTCGTGATCACCGCGAGAAGGAGCGCCCATCCGCTCGGCGTCATCGGCCAATCGAGCGCGCGACCGAGACCCATCACGATCGCCGAACCGAAGAGCATCCCGACGATCCCGCCGACGAGCGAGAGCACCACGGCTTCGACGAGGAACTGCACCAAAATGTCCGATTCGCGCGCCCCGATGGACATGCGAATCCCGATCTCGCGCGTCCGCTCCGCGACGCTCACGAGCATGATGTTCATCACGCCGATCCCGCCGACCATCAGCGAAATCCCGGCGACGCCCAAGAGGAGCAGCGAGAGCGCGCCCGTGATCGCGCTCGACGCGCTCTGCAAATCGGCTTGCGACTTCACTTGGAAATCGCTGTCGGCGTTTTCGCGGATGCGGTGACGCTGACGGAGGATCGCCGTGATTTGTCGCTGCGCGCGCGCGGTCGTCTCCTCGGAGGTCGCGGCGGCCATCAGCAGATCCACGCGACCCGGCGACGTCGGCATCACGCGCGCGCGAAAGGATCCGAGGGGCATGAAGATGCGATCGTCTTGATCCTCGCCGAAGAGCGACGTGCCGCGCGGCTTCGTCACGCCGACGACGCGGAACGGCGCGCGCCCGATGCGGATGACGCGCCCGATCGGATCTTGATCGCCGAAGAGCGTCGTCGCGACGGTGGGCCCGAGCACGCACACCTTCGTCTTCACGAGCTCGTCGGTCTCGGTCCAGTAGTCGCCCTTCTCGAGCTCGAACTTGCGGATCCAGAAATACGGGAGGTTGTTTCCGTAGATTGCAGTCTGCAAGTTCTTGTCGCCGTAGACGACTTGCGCCATGGAGCTCAGCATCGACGCGACGCCGGACACGCTCACCGCGTCGCGCGTGATCGCCTTGCCGTCGTTCTCCGTGATGCGCCCGACGACTTTGCTCTTCGCGCCCGAGGCCTGCGTCGGTTGCGGAAAAACGTAGAGGATGTTCGCGCCGAGCGCGTCGACCTTTCCGCCGACGAAGCTCGACGCGCCCGACCCGAGCGCGACCACGATCACGACCGCCGCGACGCCGATCAAAATCCCGAGCACCGTGAGCGCGGCGCGCGTCTTGTTGCGCGCGAGCGCGGAGAGCGCGGTTTGAATCGCGCTCCAGATCACGCGCGAGCCTCTTTGGGCGCGTGCCTCACGATGGACGAAAACAGCGACAGCAAGAGGTACCGAAGGAGCCCGAACGCGCCGAACGAGAGGACCATCCCGACGCCGAACATCACGAGCCCGCGCGTGCCGGTGAACTGCGCGAGCTGCGGGATCTGCGCCTTCGGGAGCGCGAACCACTCGATCACGCCGAGCACCGCGCCGACGACGCCCGTGTACCAGAGCGTGATGCGCATGCGTTGATCCGACGAGAGCGGTCGACCGAGCCGGCCGAGCGCGACGTACGAACCGAGCCACGCCTCGAACACCATCGCGAACGGCAACCAGAGCCAATACGCGCGCCCGACGATCACCGCGGCGTAGAGCAGCCCGACGACGAGCCCGATCAAATCTCCAAAGGCCATCGCGACGTACGTGAGAAACGGAATCTTCGCGCGCGACGCGTGCGATGCGGCGATCGCCGGATCCGCGGACTCCGCGTCGCTCGCGTAGACCTCCGACGGGGGGAGCGCGGCGAGCGCGGCGGCCGCGTCGAGCGGCTTCTCTTGGCGCACGTCGGTCACCATGCGTCCGTCGCGGAAGGTCATCACGCGCCGCGCGCACGCGGCGATGTCCTGCTCGTGCGTCACGAGCACGATCGTGATCCCGCGCTCGCGATTCAATCGTTGGAGCAGCGCGAGCACCTCGAGCGACGTGCGCGTGTCGAGATTTCCGGTGGGCTCGTCCGCGAGAAGAAGCGGAGGATCCGAAACGAGCGCGCGCGCGATCGCGACGCGCTGCTGCTGTCCGCCGGAGAGCTGATTGGGTGTATGATGCATGCGATCGCCGAGACCGACCGCGGACAGCGCGGTCTTCGCGCGCGCGCGCCGCTCGCGCGCCGGAACGCCGCGGTATTGGAGCGGCAGCTCCACGTTCTCGAGCGCGGTCGTGCGCGGGAGCAAATTGAATCCCTGGAAAATGAACCCGATGAGGTGATTGCGGACGAGCGCGCGCGGATCGTTTCCGCGCCCGCCGACCTCGATTCCGGCGAGCTCGTAGGTTCCGTGCGTGGGCCGATCGAGGCAGCCGAGGATGTTCATCAGCGTGGACTTGCCGGACCCGCTCGTTCCGACCACCGCGACGAACTCGCCGGGCTCGATCGTGATGTCGACGTCGCGCAGCGCGTGGACCACACCGCCGCCGCCGACGTAGTCCTTCGACACGCCAGTGAGCGCGATGAGCGCGGTCATCAGAAGAACCCTTTTTTCTTTTTGTCGTCGAGCTCGTCGGTGACGACCTTCGTGCCGACGGGGAGCGCGCCGTCGGTGAGCTCGGTGAAGAGCCCGTCCGTCACGCCGATCGAGACGACGCGCGCCTCTTCTTTTTCTTCGCCGGGCTTGTCGCTCGTGAGCACGTGGACGCGACCTTCGCCTTTGGCGAGCGGCGTTTCGGGCGGCGCGACGCCCGCTCCGCCGTCCGCGAGCGGAGGCGGCGTGAGCCTGAAGCGGAGGGCCGCGTTCGGAACGCGCGGGACGTTCTTCGCTTCGCGCGTCTTGATGGTGACCGTCGCGGTCATCCCCGGACGCAATTTCTCTTCGGGGTTTTCGACCTCGACGACCGCCGAATACGTGACGACACCGGCGACGTTGTTCGGGCTGTAGCGAACCTGCTGCACGACGCCGTGGAACACTTCGCCCGGAAACGCGTCGACGACGGCCTCCGCCTCCATTTTTTCCTTCAGCTTGCCCACGTCGGCTTCGTCGATGTCCGCGAGCACGCGCATCTTCCGGAGATCTTGCGCGATCACGAACAACACGGGCGATTGGAAGCTCGCGACCACGGTCGCGCCGGGATCGATTCCGCGCGTGACGACGATGCCATCGACCGGCGAATAAATCTTCGTGAACCCGACGTTCGTCACCGACTGCGCGAGCTGCGCGTTCTGCGCGGCGATCGACGCTTGCGCCGATCCCACCGCGGCCACCGCGACGTCGTAATTTCCTTTCGCCGTGTCGACGTCCGCGCGGCTCGCGAGGCTCTGCGCGAAGAGCTTCTGCGTGCGATCGAGCTGGGCTCGAGTCGTTTCGAGCGTCGCCTTCGCGCTCTCGAGCGCGGAGCGCTGCGTGTCGACCGCGGCTTGGTTCTGCGTGACCTGCTGCGTGTAGAGCGTCGGATCGATCTCCGCGAGCACGTCGCCCTTCTTCACAACCGAGTTGAAATCGACGTCGACGCGGGTGACGCGCCCGTTGATCTGCGCGCCGACGTTGATCTGAAGCAGCGGTTGCACGGCGCCCGTCGCCTGCACCTTCTCGACGACGTCACCCACCGCGACTTGTTGCGTGACGAAGCGCGCCGGCGGCGCGGGGCGATGCGTGACGCGATAGCCGAGGCCCGCCGCGATCACGACGACCACGACACCGAAAATCGCCAGCCGCCGCAACCAAAGCCGCCCGCCTTCTTCCGAAGACAAAGCCTTTCGCAACTCGTCCGCCGCAGTCGTCATGATCTCCCCAGTCGGCGACACCTTTAATCACGCGTGTCGTGCCGGCACGTTAACGAATACAAATTCGCCGCATTCCGTCGCTTCTTTCAGCTCGGCCACCTTTTCCTACCCCGTTTGCCCAAAGGCTGGGGGCGAGTTTTTGTCCAAAACGCGGTGGTTCAAGTATCGTCCCAACCGTTCGCGTCATCCATGCAGCCGATTTGGCTTTCGTGGATGCTCACGACAAGCATGGCCAAGCTGACCGATCGTGAGCTCGTCGATCGCGCGCGCCAGGGCGACGTCGAAGCCTTCGGACAGCTCGTGAGGCGACACCAGCAGCGCATTCAGCGCCTCGCACTCCACATGCTCCGAAGCCGCCCGGAGGCCGAGGACGTGACGCAAGAGACGTTCATCCGCGCGTACCAAGCGCTCGCGCGCTTCGATGGGCGAAGCGAGCCGTACACGTGGCTCTATCGCATCGCGGTGAACCTCTCGCTCAACACGATTCGCGCGCGAAAGACGTCGCGCACCTCGGGCGATGCGAGCGATCCGCGCCTTGAGGCGTTCTTGGTCGAGTCGCGCCCGGAAGCGGCCAATCCGGGGGCCTCCGCGGCGGGACGGCAACAATACGAAGCCCTTTGCGCGGGGGTCGATTCGCTCAGCGACACGCTCCGTACGACGCTCATTTTGGTGTGCGTCGACGGCCTCTCGCACGAAGAAGCGTCACAAGTTTTGGGCGCGCCCGAAGGAACGATAGCCTGGCGTGTGCACGAGGCGAGGCGCAAACTCAGGGAGTTCATGGCTGGACGAGGATTCAAGCTCGACGGAGACGAGTCGTGACCAAGCTCGACGATCTCCTTTCGAAGTGGCCGATGCCCGCGAGCACGCAGCTCGAAGCGGACGAAACCGCCGAGCGCGTCGTCGCCGCGATTCAAGCGGGGCAGTTGCCGGCTTCCGTCGATGATTCAATTTTGAACTCGCCTCTTCCCAAAACGGCCGATGACGAACAGAATTCGCGCCTCGGTCGAGCGACGGGAGCGGGAGTGGAGAGCAAGATGTCCAAAGATCGCACGCGTGAGCGAACGAGCTTCCAAGAACTCGCGAAGATGGCGACGACGCCTCCGCCGCCCGTGTCGTCGGGAAGCGCGACGAGCTCGGGACCGACGCGCGCATCGAGCATCCCGACGCCGCCTCCTGCGAGCATCAGCGGATCGACCGGCGTCGTGCGCGGCGACGAAGCGTCGAGCACCGATTCGGGCATCGTCGATTTGAAGGCGATCGCGAGCGCGGATCCGAGCGGTCAGCAGCGCGCTCAGTCGACGCCGCTCGCGTCGTCGGGTTTGTTCGAGGACGAGTCTGCGCCGCCGAAGCCCGCGGTTTCTCCGGAGGTCGCGGAGCGCGCCGTGAGCGCACCGCCGTCCGCGCCAGCCGCACCCGCGAGCGCCGTACCGCAATCGCTCCCGTCGGCGAAGCAAGCCGTCGCGGAGAAAAAATCCGGCGGAGGCGTGGTGATCGCGATCGGAGGCGTCGTCGCCGCTGCGGCGATCGCCGCGGGCGTGTTCTTCTTCGTGAAGCATCAACACACGCAAGCTGCGAGCGCGCAGGGCGCGAGTATGGCGGAGGCGACTGCGACCGTCGCTGCGAACACGCCGAAAGCGCCGACGACGGCGGCGAACGGCGCGGTCGCGCAAGCCGACACCACGCTCGATCTCACCGACAACACGCCCGATCCGCAAACGGGCACGGCGCGACCACGTTACAACTTCCACGTGAAGCCGGGTGCGGGCGGTGGCGGCGTAGCGCCCGCGACGACGGAGTCCGCGTCGGCGCCGACAGTCGATCCGAAGCTCATCGCGAACATTCCGACGGGACCTGCGGGCGGCGGCACGGGTGACTTGAACGAGGCGATGAAGACCGCAGCCGGCGGCGCCGCGGTCAACACGACCAACGCCGCGGCGAACAACGGACCGCAGTTCGCGCCGGGATCGGTCGCGCAACGTCCGTCGCAAGGTCAGGTCGCGGGCGCGATCGGAACCGTGATGCCGGCGGCGAAGGCTTGCCTGCAGTCCGACGAGCCCACCTCCCACGCGACCGTCACGTTCCAATCCGACGGCAGCGTGAAGAGCGTGCATGTGACCGGTTTCGCCGCGGGAAAACCGCAGGAAGCGTGCATCAAGACCGCGCTTTCGAAGGCGAAGGTCGACCCGTTCGCCGAATCCACCTACCCCGTTCCGGTCACGATTCGTTCGAACTAGCGGCTGGACAAGGCGCGCGTTTTCGCTCATGTTGCGCGCCCCATGGTTTCGGCATCGCAACAATTCGAGCGCATTCGCAAACGCAAGAAAACGACGAGCGGCAAACGCAACAAGCGGACGCGCCGCGCGCTCGGTACCCCGAAGTTTCCGATTCACGTCGAGGGGTACGACGCGAAGGCGGCGGACGCGAAGAAGTAGAGCCGAGATCGTTCGGATCCGAACGATCTCCTTCTAGAGGCCGATGTCGAGCCCCTGCGACGCGAGTCGCGCGCGCGCTCGCTCGGCGCGATCGCACGCGACCACGCTGAACCCCGCGAGCACGGTCCCCGCGAAACATCCGACCGGCCCGAGGATGATGAACACGGCGAAGAATCGATTCGACGCCGCGTAAACGAGCCACGCGGCGGACGAGAGCATGGTGAACGCGCCGAGCACGATTCCGGCGATCGCCGCCCAGCGGCGCGAGCCGGCGAGCTTCGCCGCGACGACGATGCACGCGACGCCGAGGAGCGCATCGAGCGCCGGCGGGATCTGCCAGGCGTCGTCGTAGATCTCGACCGTCATCCAAGTTTGGAGCGAACCGAGCACCGCGCAGAGTCCGCCGATCGCGAGGATGGACGCGGCGACCTTCGGCAAGAAGGGGCTCAGCGCGGCGAGATCTTGATCATCGGCCGTCGGCGGCGGGAGCGCGCCGGGGAGCGGTTGCGGAGCCCAACCATCTTGTGGAGGAGGAGGCGGGTGTTGTGGTTGCCACGGTTGCACGTTCACGCCTTTCTTACGCAACTCGCGCGCGACGTCTACCCGCAGCTCATCGCGCGATCGCGGTCGCGACCACGAGCGCTGCGAACGCGCCGAGCGTCGCGCCGTACGCGAGCACGTGGCGCCTCAGCCCCGCTTCCCACGCCCAAAGCGCACCCGCGGGCGGAAGAAAGAACGCGACCGCCGCCCGCCGAGGCGACGCGCGTCCGAGCGCGACGACGAGCGCTACGTGCGCCGCGACGTGCGCGACGAGCGCGAGCATGAGCGCCACGCCGAGCAGCTCGAGCGCCGTCGCGCCGATGTGGGCCTCCATGCGTTCGTTTTATCTGAGGTATCCTTCGCCACGTGCGCAATTCATTCTTCACGTCTCGCACGCACCCGGTCACGTTCGCGGCGGGCGCGGGGTTCGTCCTCGCGATCGCGCTGACCATCCCCGCCGCGCGCGGCGACGCGCGCCCTACGACGATCTCCGTTTCGGAAATCAAAGAGGGCATGAAGGGCTACGGCCTCACGGTGTTCCACGGTTACGAGCCCGAGCGGTTCGACGTCGAGGTGATCGGCGTGCTCCACAACTTCCGCCCGTCGCAGGATTTGATCTTGGTGAAGACGCCGCACCCCCGCTTGAACGTGACGAAGAACGTTCAGGGCATGAGCGGCTCGCCGATTTTTTTGGACGGTCGTCTCGCGGGTGCCTACGCGTACTCGCTGCGCACGTTCATGATCGAGCCGGTCGCGGGCATCACGCCGATCGATCCGATGCTCCGCGAGCTTCACAGGCCGATTCCACCCGGATTTTGGCCGCTCGAGGGTCGCCCTCCGCTCCCGACTTCGCCGCTCTCCGGCGCACAGCACGCCTCGCGCTCGGTGACGCAATTCGAGGGCGCGCCGGATGCGTACGATCTCGAAGCGCACGCGAAGCAGCTCGCGGCGCGCTTCGTTCCGACCGGCGACGGAGAGCGCGGCATCGTCCCTGCGTCGACGCCGCTCGTCGTGGCAGGGCTCGGCGCGCGCACCGCCGCGGCCCTCGAGCCGCTCTTTTCGCCGCTCGGTCTCGAGATGCTCCAAGGGGGCGGCGGACAGACGGCGAGCACCGATCGCGTGCCCGATCATTACGTCGACGGCGGCGCCATCGGAATCCAGATCGCGCGCGGCGACGTCTCGATGTTCGGATTCGGCACCGTGACGCACACCGAAGGCGCGCGTCTCTGCGCGTTCGGACATCCGATGATGGAAGCGGGCGACACAGCCATCCCCGCCGCGCTCACGCGCGTGATGTGGATTTACGCGAGCGAGCAACACTCGTTCAAGGTCGGCGAAGCGGCGAAGACGCTCGGCGCGCTCGTCGGCGACCGTCAGAGCGCGGTCGTGATCGACGAAACGAAGCACGCGCCGACGTTCCCCGTGCGCCTCGAGGTGCGCGGCGTGACGGGCGCGCCGCGCACGACGTGGAACGTCGAGCTCGCGGAAGAGAAATTCATGAGCACCGCGCTCTCGGCGGGCGTGCTGAGCTCGGCGCTCGAAGCGACGACGAGCGAGCGCCGCGACATCACGTGGACGATGAAATCGCGCCTCGCGATCCGGGGGCACACGCCGA
>Ga0335078_10000265_pt1 | contig 84362 bp, 70 predicted proteins | sample Lox_Sample_32_FD_206711 | JGI IMG/M metagenome (GOLD analysis project Ga0335078, IMG submission 206711) | Soil microbial communities from Loxahatchee National Wildlife Refuge, Florida, United States - Lox_Sample_3.2 | ecosystem: Environmental > Terrestrial > Soil > Wetlands | place: USA... | reverse complement strand
ATTAATGCGCCGTTGCTGTCGCTTACCACGCCGCTGATGGTCCCCTGGTCGACCTGGGCCATTGCGAAACGTCCGCAAAGAACGCAGCAAAGGCCAAGTACGGTCAAAAAAACGTAGATTGTGCGTCGACAGAATTCTCGCCTCATTGAAGTGTCGCCCTTTCTCATTTCTCTTTCTCTCTTCCGCGGTTGCCCGCCGCATCTCGCCTGTGAACATGGTTGCCGCTTACTTCCGGAACATCGAACAGGAGGAAGCACCTTGAGCAGGAGGAAGCACCTATGACCGAGCAAGATAGCATACAATCCATAGTAAAAGCAAACAAAAAAATCTAAAAAATAATGCCAAATGCTTTCTATAGCGTAATCAAGTGATTTTGCATAGGTTACAGTGCAGATAACCCGGCCGGAACAGCGCGCGCCAGTCCAGGGAAGGGTCCGCGGGCCATTTCCACGGTATTTCTTCAAGGCCCAATCATCGGATCTGGCCAGGCGCGCTCAGTTTCGATGCAAAACGCAATGGAAGGCTCTTATTGGAAAATGAGCGCCACGGTGCAGTCGCATTGGCTCTCTGCCGCTTCACTCATGAGCGACCGGAACGGGTGTCAGGATGGTTTGGGGAGCGTAGGGATCGCCGGCCGCGGGACCGTGCCAGACTCCGCCACCGTAGGTGGTGATGTAAATCTGTCCGCGGTGATTGGGATCGAGGAAGATGCGATTCCCTTGCTTGAAGTCGTACCCGCTGATTCGCTCCCAGTGCATTCCGCGATCGGTAGAGCGGTAGGCTGCGGTATCGGAGCCGGTGAAGTAGAGCGTGTCTGGCTGGGCAGGATCGATGGTCACGTCGTAGACGTGCTGCGCTTGAGTAAAAAGAGCGCGCCATGTCCGGCCGCAGTCGTCGGACGCGAACATGCCGCCGTTCTGGTCGGCGGAATCGCCCATCTGTCCCCATGCGGTGAGGTAGAGATGCGATGGATCGCGGGGGTCAACCTCCAGGCCGGTGGGTCCGGTCACGCCCGGGGGGAGATTCATGCGTTGCCAGTGCTCCGCCGCGTCCACTGACTTATAGAGAGCCCCGGCGCCCGATGCCGACCGGTCTTTGCCCTCGCTGCGGCGCGACACGACCAGATACAGAGTCCGGTCCGGTGCAGCTGTAATGCGCCAGGCGAGCGGCTTTTCGCCTTCGATACCGGCGTTCTTCTGTGTCCAGCTCAGCCCGTTGTCGGTAGACTTGTAGACGCCGCGGCCAAATGCGCAGGCATAGAGCGTGCGGCCGCCAACGGGGCTGGACGGATCAAGAAGGATGTGGGTGACGGAGTCCTGTGGCAGGCCCGAATTGCTCGACCGCCAGTGATCGCCGCCGTCGGTGGAGACGGCCACGCCGCCGGTGAATTGCCCGGTTCCGCGGCCTCGCCACATTTTGGGATGGGGAAGATCGTGTGTGCCGCTGAATGCGCCCCAGATCAATCCGCGCCGGGCAGGATCGAATGCCAGCCAGTAGGTTGTGTTGCGCCAATCTTCGGGAACACCTTCTGTGCTTCCTCTCCACGACAGCCCGCCATCGGCGCTCTGGAAAAGTCCGATGTCGGTGTTGTCAATATAGATGTGACGGGAATCGAAGGGATCGAACTGCAATCCATAATTGGTGGTCACGTCCAGGCCGCGGGAGATCCAGTCGCCATTCTCGCCCTTTCTGGAATTCATCTCCTGCCAGGTCGCTCCGCCGTCCAGCGTGCGATAGGTGCGAAAGAGGTCGGTGGCATAGGCGACGTCCGGGTTGATCGGCGAAACTCCCAGGCTGTAGGGTGTGTCGAACCAGATCGAGAAGCCCTTGTCCCAGATCGCAGGGGCATCCTGCACGGCGCGTCCTTCAATCCAGCTCCCGCTCAGATTGGTGGCGGCGTGGTTCGATTCCTTGAAGACCACCTTCCATGTGTGTCCGCCGTCCGATGTTCTGGCGATGCCGTTGTAGAGATTCTCCTGCCCTGGGCCGAGCTGGAGACCGCGGAAGCCAACATAAGCACAACGGGGATTGCGGTCACTTGCCGCGATTGCCTGGAATCTCCCTGAACTCTGTTGCAACTGAGGTGTGATCGTTCGCCACTGTGCACCGGAATCTTCAGAAAGATAAACTTCTCCGTCCTGGCCGGTTGCGTAGATCCACACAGCATCTGCGAAATGCGCTGCGCTGACAGCACGAAACGCCGTGGTTGCGTTGCCCATGAGAGTGGCGGCTCCGCCGGCAGCGACATGCCAGACTCCGGAAGCGCAAACTGCAATGACGCCGTCGCCCTGCGCAGCCAGGAGCAGAACGGAGTGGGGCAGGGAAGCAAGACGGTTCCAAGTTATGCCGCCATCTGCGGAGGTGACAATCACAGCGGTATTAACCCGGGCGGTGCTGTCGGCATCGAGCAGCGAGGAGTGGCCGTTGGGCTGAAAGGCAAGATAAATGCGCTCGGGCTTTCCCTGGCGCTCGCCGCGGCCGGTCGCGGAAAGAATGGCCATCGCAGTGATATCACCGCCGGGGTAGGCGGGATCGCTCGTCGTCACGCTGTAGTTGGCGCGATCGCCGATCAGGTGCTCGACGGTGCCGCGCGAAGGATCCGGAAAGACCATCTTCCATGTGCTTCCGGAATCGCTGCTGCGCCAGAGTGCGGCATTGGCGGCGTAGATCACGCGCGGATCCGTGGGATCGAAGGCGAAAGCGGCAACCGACTCGCGCAGGTTGAACATCCGCCACGAGAGGCCGTTGTCGCGCGTGATGTAATTGCCGGTCATATCGGAGGACTCAACAACCAGCCGTGAATCGTGCGGGCTGATGGTTGGGTCATAGGTGGTACCGCCGCCGCCGGGGCCAATCACTTTCCAGGCATTTGCTTCCTGCTTTTGCGCCGACCCCGCCAGGGTGACAGACAAGAAGAGAATTGCGAGGCCTGACCTTGGCCTTATCCATTTGTTCGTTAGCATGGTCATGTTCTCGCTTTCTTGGGTTCTCGGCTGCAATTGCGGGGCGCCCGCGAGCCGGGCCTACGGACGTTTTGAAACCAGATCTCCGAATGCCGCCAGGAGTTTGTACTTGCTCGCCCACGTGGTGTACATGATGCCCACGGCGTTGGTTGTGCGATCCATGGCCTCGAGCCATCCCCCAGGATTCCTGAGGTCGTCGGCATCGTAATAAGCGCCCGCGATGGTTCTGAAACCGCGCGACGAAAAGAAATCCAGGCTCGCTTGCCGCCGCTCGAAATACCAAAGGACGATTCCCATTTCCCTGGGCAGAAATTGCCAGGTGTTTTCCAGTGACCCGTCCACCAGGAAATACTGCCGTTTCGCGTTGTGGTTGGGATCGAACATATCGGACCAGACAACAATCTCGGCTTTAGGGTTGACCGCGCGCACCTGGTTGTAGAGCCACTGCGTCATCTGGCCGAGAATCTCCGCTGCTCCCAGCCCTCGCTGCCGGCACGCTTCGCAGCGATTGAGCACGCGCACTTCGTCCACATTGAGGAAGTAGCGTTTGGGCGAAAAGTACTTCTCGATAAGCGGGAACTGCTCTTTCCAGATCTCGTAAGTTTGCGCTTCCGAGGGGCAGGCCGAAACCTGATCGTTGTAGATAGTGGTGCCATGATAATAGCTCACACGCAACCGCGCGCCCTCGTGAATTCTGCTTTCGGGAAGGAGTCGGATCGTGGGTGCCTCGTGCGTCCACAGAAAATCCAGATGCGGGTCCATGACGGGCGTGAAATCGCGGCCCTCCTCGTATGCGGTTCCGGCGGCCTCGTCGCGCACTTTGAGCGGCGCGCCCTTGCGCCGGACGACATTCATCAGGCCCACCTCTTCGATCTCCACATCGTCCACCCATACCTTGCCTTTTCCGCCTTCGAAGACGCCGAAGTTCAGTGCGATGCGTTCGGCATACCAACTGTTGAATGCGGTGGTCACTCGTCTCCAGTCGGAGGTCGGAGCTGGAGCCGGCGGTTCAAATGGGCAAAGATCGCGGCCGTCGCTGGTAAACGCCTTGATGCTGAATAGCGAGAGGGGATCGACGTTTTCGGTTCGAATCCAGGCGCTGACACGATAACACCGATACGGTGTCACACCAATCTCCTGCGCCACTCTCGTTACGGTTCCCGGCGCGAATTCCCCGGCCCGATCGAGGTAGGGCGACAGGGGCGTCTTCGGCGGCGATCCCGCGGCGTCATCGTTCACGGCACCGAAGTTCTGGAGGCGCAGGGACGCGCGGCCGGAGTGAAAGACCGCGGTATCGACAAAAGTCTTTCGTCCCGGCTCATCCTGCTCATCGAATGCGGTGAATCGATTGCCCTGGAATTCGTCGAAGCTGCCGTTTTTCAGTTTTGCGGGCGAATCGGCCTGGAAGCGGGCTTCGCCATCACGCACAACAAATAAGGCATCCTTCACCAGCATGCCTTCAGCGAGATTCATGTCGTGATCGAGGATGGCTCCGCCGTAGCCGGTGTTGAATCCCGCGGGAATGATCTCGAGATGATATTGATCCGCGATGGCTTTGACGCTGCGCAAGCGCTCCAAATACTCCGCGTTGCCGAGGCTGATGCGGTCCATCCCTGACAGAACCATGGCCGTCAAGCCGTGTTCCGATGCGATCCGGGCAATCTCGCGCACCTCGTCCACGTGCTGATCGTGATCGAACGAGCGGCTCACGTAAACCCAGCGCTCGGGGTAGATCTTCTTCCGGTTCAGCTCCGCGAGGCCGGAGGCGCGAGCGCTCATGCCCGCCGCAAATACCGTGCCCGCCGCCTGCTTCATAAAGGTGCGCCGGTCCGTTGCAATGGTTAAATCGCGAGTCATAGAACACCTGCTTCCGTTCCCGAGGACCACAGAGCTTTCATCGCACCCCAGGAGAAAATCCTGCGTGCCTGGATTCTGAAGTGACAAATGCAGGAGAGATTGTATAAGAATTAGAAAGAAAACAACACAAAAGATTCTCAAAAGGCAACAAAATGTCTTGTACAATCAAAAATGTCTCAATCGAAAGCGGATTAGCCGCACACTCCTCGCGAAGCGAAGCGGAGGTTTTATGAAGCAATGGTTTGGTATTTGCGGTTTGCTCGTAGGAACAGCGCTCACTGCGTTCGGCCAAGCGGGCATGGCGCCGGTAAAAGTCTGGCAGGGCACATTCACGCTGCCCACCTATGAGGAAGGCCCGCCCGACCCCAATCCGCCTTTCGATGCTTATGCGGCCTCGATGCGCTTCAACTATCCCTACACCATCAGGAACAATCTGACCGGGGTCAGGGCCGATCATGCCTGGCGGGCGCTCTTCCTCGAAAATGAGTACCTGAAATGCACCGTTCTGCCCGATCTGGGCGGGCATATCTACACTTGCGTCGACAAGATCAGCGGCCAGCCCTTTTTCTACGCCAATCCCTCCATCAAGAAGGCCCAGATTGGATACCGGGGAGCCTGGGCCGCCTTCGGCGTGGAATTCAACTTCCCTGTCTCGCATAACTGGGTCACCATGTCGCCGGTGGACTTTGCTTATGCGGCCCACGACGACGGAAGCGCTTCAGTGTGGGTGAGCAATATCGACCGGGTCTACGGCATGCAATGGGAAGTGGAACTGGTGATGCGCCCCGGATCCACCCTCCTGGAACAACGCACGACTCTTTATAACCGCAGCGATCTGCGCCATCGCTATTACTGGTGGAGTAATGCCGGCGTGCGGGTTTGGGACGATGCGCGCATCGACTACCCGATGCGCTTCGTGGCATCGCATGGGTTCACCGATGTCTATCCCTGGCCGGTGGGACCGCAGGGAGACCGCGACCTTTCAGTGATCAAGAATCAGACCCTGGGTCCGGTTTCTTACTTTATTCACGGCAGCAGAGAGCCCTTTATGGCCATCTGGAATCCGCAGACGCAAACGGGGACCGCTCATTATGCCGAATTCCAGGATGTGCCGGGAAAGAAAATCTGGACGTGGGGTGTCGATGCGGACGGGCTGGCCTGGCGTACCGCTCTTTCCGACAATCACAGCGCCTACGTCGAAGTGCAGGCCGGACTCTTCCGCAACCAGGAAACCTATGCTTTCCTCGATCCGGGCCAGGCCATTCACTTTAGCGAGTATTGGATGCCGGTGCGCGCGACGGGAGGAATCTCGCGGGCCAACAAAGCCGGCGTCATGTACTTCAATTCCGGCGCGCAGGATATGACGGTGGCGTTGAACGTGAACCAGCGCGTTCCGGGAGCGCGGCTCTCGCTGGCGGCGAACGGCAATGTTCTGTGGAGCGCAAGCGCCGATCTGACACCGGAAAATCTCTGGACTCGCACTGTCACTCGCCCGGAAGGCTCAGGAAAGCTCACCTTCGAACTGCGCGACAGTGCCGGTCAGCTCCTGCTCAAACAGACTGAGGGCGAATATGACTGGGATCCGGTGTCGTCGATCCAAACTGGCCCGCAGGCAGCAGTGCATCTTCCCGCTCCCCAGTCGCGATCGGAAGACGACTGGCTGCAAGCCGGCCGGAATGAGGAGTTGAATGGCGCAGTCCTGCTGGCTCTTGCCACGTATCGCCAGGCGCTCGACCGCTATCCGCAGAGCCAGTCGCTGGCCATCGCCGCCGGGCGGCTGGCGGCGTCGCTCCAGGAATACGACGAAGCCGCAAAGTTGCTTCGCCCAGCCCAAGCGCGCGACACCTCCAACTCCGAGATCGCGTACTACCTGGGGATCGCCGACGAAGGCTTGGGCGATTTGCGCGGCGCCGTGGCAGCGTATGAAATCGCCTATCGTCAGGCGGAGTTGCGCGCACCGGCCGCGATTCGCCTGGCGGAGATTCGCGCCCGGCAGGGCGACCTGAATGGAGCAGCGTTGTTGCTGCGCGCCGCCGTTGCCGCGCAACCGGCGAACCTGCGCGCCGGCGAGGAACTTGAGGCTGTGGTTCGCGCCGGGGGAGCACAAACAGAAGCCGATGAACTGGCGCGCAGCGGGCTCAGCCGCGATCCCACCAGCGACTTTCTCAAAGCGGAGACAGGCAAAGCCGATCTGGCGCACCTGGGCGCCGACCCCAATCGCCTCCTGCGCGTCGCGGTCGAGTACGTGCGGCTCGGATTTTACCCCAAGGCTGTGCATCTTCTCGAGACCAACTATCCGGCCGACCCGCGGGACGAAAGCGAGCCCGGCACGGTGTTGCCGCAGGCAAATCCGATGGTCCTTTATTACGCAGCCTGGTGCCGGCAGAAACTCGGCGTCGCCAAGCCGGCGTGGGAGGCGGCAGCGACGCTCGATACCAGCTACATCTTTCCGTCATCTGAAACCGACCGGATGGTTCTTGAGGCTGCCCTTGCCGCCGAGCCGAACGACGGCACGGCCCACTTTCTGCTCGGCACGCTTCTCTTTTCCAAGGGATCGGTCGACGCGGCATTGGCTCATTGGACGGAGGCCAAGAGGCTCGATCCGCGACGGCCGGTGCTCGACGCCGACATGGGCGACGCTCTGCTTCGGCTGAAACACGACTCTCAGAATGCGCTGGCTGCATTTCGCGAAGGCGCGCGCAACGATCCCGCGAATCCTGAAAACTACAGCGGACTGGATGAGGCGATGAGCTCCCTGGGCATGCCCGCGGCCGACCGCGCCGCAGCGCTCTCGCAGTACCCCTCGGTGGACGCGCCCAACTCCAAAATGCCCGCAAGCCTGGTTTATCAACTCGCGCTCACGCGCGCCGAGGCCGGACAGTTTGAGCCGGCATTGGCCCTATTCAAAGGCCGCTTCTTCCCCAGCGAGGAGGGTGGAATCACTTCTGCCGAGGTGCAGTTTGAAATCGAGCAGAAGCAGGCCGAGGCTTGGGCAAAGGCAGGCAATTGCGCGGCGGCCGTTCAATTCGTTGCCAACGCAGAGAGCGGGACAAGTGGCGGAGAGATGTCTGCGCGGAATTACGTCCAGATGGCTGCGATGGAACGGACCTGCGGAAAAGCAGAGAAGGCGCAAGATCTACTGCGCAAGGCTGCTGCAACCGAGGGTCCGGCGAACCTATTCTGGGCCGTCAAGGCAGACGAAGCGCTGGGCGCCGGCGTGCCGGCAAATGCACGCGAACGCGTCACGCACGCCCTCCGTGCAGCCGATGACCGTGCTGAGACGGGCAGCTCCTCGAGTTCATGGTGTTACGACACGGGAATGCTCAACCTGGCCGCGGGCAACCAGGCGCGGGCGAGGGAACTGCTGATGCAGGCCCTGGTGCTGCCCGACGCGCACATGTCGCATCACCTGGCGCGGCTGGCGCTGTCTTCGATGGCGGCGGGCCAATAACTCTGCAAGCGCCCGCTCATTTACCGGCGAGCGGGCGCCTCAATTTCCATTGGTCGGGCTCAAGGCCCCGAGGGTAAGCACTCGACCGCGCGCGCAGCCCTTCACTGTGGACGCGCCTGGGGAGATTCTTCGCTGGCCGGAATGGGATCGCGCTTGAGCCCGTTTCCCCGATAACGCTCCTTTCGAGCCGGATCGTAAACCGTGGGTACATAATCAGCGATCGAAATCGCCGTTGTCTTCCTTACCGTCTGCCGGTTCAGCCCGGTGGCATCGACGCTCACGGTGTAAGTACCGGGCTGGGTGAAGGTGTGCGTAACATCGGCGCCCTCCGCGCTCACACCGTCTCCAAAATCCCACCGGTATCCCAGCACAGGCGATTCCCCATGGCTGTTGGCTCCCATCGCGATCGTTTCCCCCGCATGAGCAGCAGCCGGAGCATGCACCTCGAAGGTCAGAGCCGCGGGCGGCGCCGAATTCCTGATCAGCTTCAACATGCGGACGGAATGCGCAGGCTGATCGATCGCGATCTTGCCGCCCTCGATGGGTTGCGTGCCGCCTCGCAGCACGTCGGTTGCGGTGAACGATTCGTCCGGCTTCAGGGCCAGCTCTGCCAGCGCGATGCTCCGGCTGCGCGGCTCTTCAGTCCAATTGAAGACAGTGAGGATCGATTGCCGCTCGTCCTCCTTGAGGAGGAAGATACTTGGCTGCCGGTCTTCGCGCCGGAAGGTCATCAAATCGACCGGAACCGAAGCGCGGCCTAGACGCGCCATGTCGAGAAGATCGGAATTCTTCACCAGAGCAAGCCGCTGCGAGGATGCGCCCAGGGCGGGAAGATCGTCTCCGATTTCGAACATCCCTCCTGAAACCGCCGACAGGGCGATCGATGCTTCGGCCTCGTCGAGCGTCAGCGGAACCTTGTTGCCATGCCAGCCGCGATCGGGAATCACCTGCTCTGAAACTGTGAATGCGTCCGGATCGGCCTCGTAGAAGTTGTGGTTCATGTAATAGCGGCCTGCGATTCCGGTTGCAGCGTCGCGCGTCGATTGGAAGGTGTGGCCGGTATCCTGCGAGATGCGGCCGGCGTTCACGATGCCGACTGGGGTCAGCATGGGGCTACCGTCTTTATCGAGGACGACTTCGTCGCCGACGGCTTCGCGGATGATTTCGAGGCCGATGCGCAGAGCCTCGAGAGCGGTGGTGTTCGGCTTGTAGCGAACACCCTCTACCGCCGCTGAATCCATAAAATCGAGCTTGAAAAAGCGCGCTCCCCAGTCGCGCGCCATAATCCGGTAAGTCTGGCGCAGATACTCCTGTGCGCCTGGATTGGTCGTATCCAGCGCGTAGAGTTCATCCACCTTTCCGCCAACCGCGCCGATGTGAATCGGTTCACCGCGCAGATTGCGGACCAGCCAGTCGCGATGATGCTCGTAGACCCACGAGCGCTCCGATACCTGAAAAGGGCCCGCCCAAAGTCCGAAGATCAGCCCATCGTCTTCCACGCGATGGCCCACGTAGGCCATGCCGTTGGGAAACGCTTTCCCATCCGCTGTCGCATATTCCCCGCGCGCGTACTGGTAGCCCTCGTCGATCTGGAAGTACTGGTAGCCCAGCGAGCGCAGGTTCTGCGCCAGCCAATCGGCGTTGGTGAGCATCGTACCTTCGGTCACGCCGTAGTAATACGCAGTCCAGCTCCACCACCCAATCAGGGTCGGGCTGGAGGTGCGAGCCTTCTGGAGAATGCGAATCGCGTCTCCGTAGTTCTCCAATTGCGCGTGATAATCGGGCCCGATGGCGAACATCAGCGGTTCCGTCGCAGCGCTCCCGCCCGGCGCAACTTCAAGCCGCAATGGAACTTCGTTCTCCTCACCATAGGGTCGGCTCTGTTCGCGCAACCACTCATTGGTCCCCTTATCCTCCACGTCATAGGAAAGCACGCGCGCATCGGGCTGCTCTGTGCCGCGCAGGTGAAACACCGTGACCAGCCTGCCGGCTGAGAGCGCGCCCAGAAAGAGACTTTCTCCGCTCTGCCGGTTGTAAATCAGTTGGTCGTTGAAGGAGCGATGGACGCCGCCGCTGGCGTCCCCCAGGTCCACCAGTTGACTGGGGTCCTCGGAGAGACTATCAGAGAGAACGCGGTCTTCCGAATCTGGCCCCTTCAGGTTCACCACCGTTCCGCCGCTGCTGGAGATCACGCGCATGGAGCGAATCACCACGGGCTGCGTGGTGGAGTTCATCACCTTCACACGAATCTCACCCCATGGCTTGTCCACGTATACGCGGAATTCGCACGCCAGGTCCGGCTTCCCGGGCAATCCGCTATGAGTCACCGTCAGCGATTGGCCCGACCCCACCTCATCGCTGAACGCGGCGGTTGTTGCGAGGTGCCGCGGATAAAGTGACGAAGTCAGCGTTCCCGCGGCTGTCTCCACCGCTACCGCGGAGTGCAGCACATCGCCGGGAATTGCCGTCGATTTCAGGCTGTAGGTGCCATCTTGGAACACCGCGACGGAAAGCTCACCACCGCGAATCACGGTTGGCTGGGCGGCTGCAGGAGCGGCCTGTGCTGCGCACGCAAGGCAGGCCGGGAGCAAGAGAAAAGCGAGCGGCAGCGCCGAAGTCCATATTCTGCATTTCATCGTGTATATCCTCACGTCATCGAACGGTTGACAGAACGGTCTCTAACCGGCATCGGCGTTCGGGCTCCGCCGGTATCGTTGCATCGCCCAAGCCGTAATGAAGCCAACGCACAACCACGCTGCTCCCAGGATCTTTGCGTTCACGCTCAGATTCCACCAGATGAATGCGCACACCACCGCTCCCAGGGCCGGAATCAGGAACGGAAACGCCACGCGCTCACGGCTGCGAAATTTGTAGTGCACCAGCGCGGCCAGGTTAACCCCGATGAATGCGATAAAGGCCCCGAAATTGAGCAACTCGGCTCCCTGCTCGTAAGTCATGCAAAGGGCGCCAATCAACGCGATGGCGCCGACGATAAGCACGTTGTTGCGTGGAACGCGGTACTTGCTGTCAACGGCGCCGAAAATCCGGGGCGGAAGCGACTTGCTTCTCCCCATGCCGTACATCAGCCGCGAGGCGCCGAACTGCGCCGCGATCGCCGATCCCAGGTTGGCCACCAGCAGGGTGTCATTCAGCAAGTGGAACAATGTCTTTCCGCCCAACCGCGAGGCGACGTACACGAAGGCGGTATCCACAATCTTGGGCGCAAACGGCTGACGGCCCGGCCAAACCAGTTGCGCCACATAGACCTCGGCCACCGACAGCACCCCGATGATGAGGCACGTCAGCACGGTGGCAATGAGGATGTTGCGCCGCGGATTCTCAACCTCCTCGGCCATGGTGGAGATGCCATCGAAACCGATGTACGTGAGCACGGCCACTGAAGTGCCATGGAACAACGCGGACGCAGCAAACGTCGCCGGATCGTAGAAGGGAAGCGCCAGGTCGGCTCGGGAAGGGTGCACCCAGGTGATGATGTAATGCACACCTTCGCCGAGAAACAGCACAACCACCAGGCCCATCACCGCGGCAAGGATCGCATTCACCCGGCCGGAGGTTTGAACGCCGCGCGTGTTCAGGAAAGTGGATAAAAGCACGAACGCGATCACCCAGAAGAGGTAAGGCACATCGGGCAGCACGTTGCGCGCAGCCTGGCTGCACCAGATGACGCAGATGATGGGGTTGAGGATGTAATCCATCAGCATCGCCCAGCCGACGATGTATCCCAATTTCGGGTGCAGCTCTTCGGATACGTAGCTGTAGGCCGAACCGGCGGAGGGATAGACACGCGCCATGCGCCCGTAGCTGACCGCGGTGAGCAGCATCGCGAACATGGCGATCAACACGGCGGTGGCTACATGCCCATGCCCGATATTGCTGACCACCCCATAGATGCCCATGGGCGCGGTGGGCTGAACAATAATGATGCCGTAGAGCACCAGGTGCCACAGTTTCAAAGAGCGCCGCAATTGCGGAACATCAGGAGCACTCAAGTTGTTTTTCCCTGCACATTGAGGCACCTTCTGAACACTGAAGACACCCAACCAATGCATCTTTGTTTCGTTTGTTTCTTTTTACACGAAAGGAAACTCGCTGGGAAGGGGAAAGTGAGTGTTTCTGCCACAAAAACCGTGACGAGGGTCGAGAGATCAGGGCTATTCTACCTTTCAAGGCCCGCGGCCGGAATTCGCACCTGGTCGGAAGTATATCATTCACGATAAATGACATATTTCGGTTCAGAGCCGGCTTTTTTTGAACTTGTAAGACGCGAATCGGGGCGCTTGAAATGAAATAGAAAACAAAATAAAAACATAGGAAACGCTTTACCCTCACTTATACTGGTGCTCGAGGTTCTGCGGCCACCTTGAATTGGAGGACAGATTCGTGGAAGAGCGGTCAGAAAACCGGCCCGATACAGAATTACGGCGCTTCACCGCGGGCGAGATGAAACTGGAGATTCGCGCGAGCGGGCGGGAGGCGGGCGCGGCGGCGGCCCGCACTGCGGCCGAGGCGATGCGGCAGCTCGGCCGCAACGGCCACAACTTTGCCATGATCTTCGCTACCGGCGCCTCTCAGCTCGACATGCTCTCGGTGCTCACATCAATGCCAGGCCTGCCCTGGAACCAGCTGACCGGCTTTCACCTGGACGAATATGTCGGCCTGGATGAGAATCATCCGGCTTCGTTTCGCCGTTATCTGCGCCAGAATCTGACCAGCCGCGTTGCCATGCGCGAGTTCTTCGCAATTAACGGCAATGCCGGCGACATCGAAAAGTTCTGCACGGATTACGCGCGCAGGATTGAGCAGGCGTCCCCGCAGATTTGCCTGCTCGGCATCGGCGAGAACGGGCATCTCGCTTTTAACGATCCCGCCGAGGCCGACTTTGACGACCCCCAACCCATGAAGATGGTTAGCCTCGATCGCCGCTGCCGTCAGCAGCAGGTTGGCGAAGGCTGGTTCGGCTCGTGGGAGGAGGTTCCCGAGCACGCTCTTACCCTCACCATGCCCACCATTTTCCGCATCCCCAAGCTCATCCTTACCGTTCCCGATCGCCGCAAGGCCGAGGCCATCCGGCGCACGCTGCACGATCCCATCTCTTCGGCATGCCCATCGACATTGCTGCGCAATCATCCTGATGTAACCTTATTTCTCGATAGGGAATCCGCATCCATTCTCGATGCAGATCCTTTCGCGCGCACTACATGATGAAACCGCGGAACGTAACCGGAAAGAGGACATGCCATGACTGGAAATGAGATTGACCGCCGCACGTTTGTTGCGGGCGCGGGAGGAACGATGATCGCCGCAGTGAGCACCAGTTCCTATGCGCGCATTCTGGGCGCCAATGATCGCATTCACCTGGCCCAGCTTGGCTGCGGCAACCGCAGTCACGGCCACATTCACATGGCACAGATGGCTGCCAGGCAGATGCCGGTTGACGTCATCGCCGTCTGCGATTTGTGGAGCATCGCCCGTGAGCATCGTGCCGCCCAGGTCAAGCAAGCGTTCGGTCTCGATGTCAAGACCTACAAGTACTCCGAGGAGATGCTGGCCAACAAGGACATCGATGGGGTGATGATCGCCACCGGAGATTTCCAGCACGCCAAGCTCTGCTCCGAGGTGGTCAGGGCCGGCAAGGACTGCTATGTGGAAAAGCCTTTTGCCAATGTGCTCTCAGAAGCGATTGAAGCGCGCGATACCGTCAAGCGTTCCAAACAGATTGTGCAGATGGGCACGCAGCACCGCAGCCAGCCGTACCCGCTTGCCGTTCGCGATCTGATTCGCAGCGGGCGCATTGGTCCTATCGTCCACATCGAGCAGGAGTGGAATGTGAACCAGGAGCGCTGGAGATTCAACCCCAACGACACCGGCGAACCCCGCGAAATGCTCAGGGACGTGAACCGGGAGTGGAAGCAGTGGCTCGACAGCCACCAGTCGCAGCTTCGCGAAAAAGACACGGACTGGAATCGCTGGCTGCTGGGCAAGCCCGCGCGGCCCTTCGATCCGCACGTATATCTGGAGTTCCGCCTTTACAAGGAATTCTCCTCAGGCATCTTCGACCAGTGGATGAGTCACGGCTGCGACCTGGTTCACCTGTGGACGGACGAAACCCACCCCGAAAGCGTGGTGGCCAACGGCGGCATTTTTGTTTGGAAGGACGGCCGCGAAAACCCCGACGCCTGCGTCGCCGCAGTGGTTTATCCAAAGGGCTTCCTCTACACGTACAAGACCATCTTTGGAAACAGTTACCGCAGTTTCGCGCGCATTCACGGACGCGACGGCACCATTGAGAACTACGGCGGTGAAGGCGCGTCGCTGTTTACCATCACGCACGAAGGCGGCCGGCAAGAGTCCGATTCCAGCCCGGTGTATAAGGGCGTCCCCATCGTGGGCCCGGCGAAAGACGGAGAAGAGGTGGTGCAGGTTCCCGGCGCAGTGGCGCCCGATTCCGCTGGCCCCGACGATGACGACGTCGTCCACCTGATGAACTGGCTCAAAGCCATGCAGTCGCGTACGCAACCAAATGCCACTGTCGATCACGGCTTCTCGCACGCGCTGGTGTGCATCATGGCGGCACGGTCCTATCGTGAAGGCAAGCGGCTCTACTGGGACCCAAAGACGGAGCAGATTCTTGATCACCCGGTCGTAGAACCGCGGGCCAGCTGAGCGCCGACTCTGAATCGACGCAACACTTGAGGTGCAGCCTGATCGATTTTTGGCGGCGACCATGGCTGCTGTTCTCAGCAACCGGTGTTTCACGGAGAGACCGCATGAAACCTGCCCGCACCGCACTCGCGCTGGCTATCGCCGTGCTCTCGCTGCCGTACTGCGCACTTGGCCAAACCACAGCCACGAGCGCCCACAGGCTTCTCTCGCAGCCCGCGGAATCGCCCACTGTTTACGCGTTCGAGCTGCAGCAATACCTGAGTCATCGCATTCCTGCCATGCCCGCGCCCAAATCTGCCGCCGACTGGACGGCGCAGACGCAGGAGATTCGCCGCCATCTGCTCGACGATATCGCCTTCCACGGCTGGCCCCGCGAATGGGTGCAGTCGGCGCCAAAATTCACCCAGATGGGCAGCCCGGACGTTCGTGACGGTTACCGCGTCACCAAATTCCTGTACGAGATTGTTCCCGGCTTCAGCGGAACCGCCCTTCTCTACGAGCCTGAGAAGATCACCGTGCCTGCCCCGGGAATCCTCAATGTCCTTGGGCATGAGCCGCGCGGACTCGCGGCCGAATACGAGCAGAAACGCGCCATCAACTTCGCCAAGCATGGCATCGTCGCTCTGAGCCTGGGTTGGGCCGGGTTCGGCGAGATGGCGGCGAAGGGCAACGACCACGACGACGCCGGCGCGCTCGACCTAGTTGGCTGCAACGCCCTCGGCTTTTTCTACCTGAGCATGCGCCGCGGCCTCGACTACCTTGCTTCTCTGCCGCAAGTCGATTCGGCCAGGCTGGGCGTTACCGGGATTTCCGGCGGCGGATGGCAAACCGTTGTCCTCAGTGGGCTCGACCCGCGCGTTGCGGTCAGCGTTGAAGTGGCCGGCATTGGCGCGCTCGAATCCAATCTCGCGCATCCCATTGACACCGACGAAATCGAGGAGAACGCCACAGACTTTGTACGCGACGTCGACTATCCGACTCTGGTGGCCATGCGGGCGCCACGACCAACCATGCTCATCCACAATGCCGAAGACAACTGCTGCTTCCGCGCCGATATCGTAAAGCCATACATCTTCGATCGCGTCCGGCCGTTTTTCGCCCTCTACGGCAAGCGCGACGCGCTGGCCTTTTATGACAGCACCGATCCTGGCACGCACAACTACCAACTCGTGAATCGCCTCCACGCCTATCGCTTCTTCGCTGAGAACTTCCATCTTCCCGAGATCACTGAAGAGATCCCCAGCTCCGCCGAGATCAAATCGCCTGCGGAGCTGGCGGTGGGATTGCCCGCAGACAACCTCACCATCACCGGCCTGGCGCGCAAGCTTGCAGCATCCATTACGAGGCCATCCATTCCCGGCGACTCTGCGGCGCGCGCATCGTGGAGCAACGCGCAGCGAGCCACGCTGGGCGATACGGTCCGATTTACCCCTGTCTCTGTGACGCACGCCTGGCGCATGAGCAGCACGCGACAACTGGCCATGCTCACGCTCGCCTACCGATTCGACTTCTCGAATGGCCTCAGCGCCAACGGGGTATGGCTCAAGGCCGATGATGCCGCCGAAAAAGCTGCGGCCACCATCGTGCTCAACGATCAGGGCTACGCTGCATCGGACGAGCCGGTTTCGCGCCACGTCAATCGCGGAGAAGAGGTGCTGGCCCTCGATCTGATTTTCACCGGATCGAGCCGCCCTGAGACCCCTGACACGACGGATTGGGAAACGCTGGCGGCCAGCACCGGAGACCGACCGTTGGGCCTGGAGGTAGCGCAACTGCTGAGCGTGGTTCACTGGCTGAGGGCGAGCGATCCCGATCGTCCCATCGCGATCGAGACCGAGGGCATGCGATCGGGTGTCATCGCTGTTGTTGCCGCCGCCCTTGATCCGCACGCCATCAACTCCATCGACAACCGTCACGGCATGAAAAGTCTCTCTTATCTCCTTGACGCGCCCGTCGCCTTTCGAAGCGCGGCCGACCTGTTCTGTCTGGATCTCTACAAGAACTTCGACATCGACATCATGGCCGCACTAGCTGCTCCCACCGCCATCAAGAATGATGGTCTCGCGGATCAGCGATAACTCGACGGCGGATGGAATGACGCAAGAGTCTGCACCGCAATTTACCGATCATCCGCCGCGCAGAAGCGCCGGCGGCCGCCTGCGCTGGTGGATTGTCTGGACGCTGTTTTTCTCGACCGTCACGAACTATCTCAGCCGCCAGACGTTCTCCATTCTTGCGCCTGTGATCACCGCGCAGTTCCACCTCAGCCACACTGACCTGGCCACCATCCTGGGAGCATTCCAGATTTCATATGCGCTGACGTGGCTGTTAGGCGGAATCTTTCTTGACGCCATAGGCACCCGCATCGGCCTGGCTATTGCGGTCGTCTTCTGGTCCATTGTCAACATGCTCACCGGCCTGGCGAACTCGGTGTTCGCCTTCGCCGCTTTCCGTTTTCTGCTCGGCATCGGCGAAGGATTCAACTGGCCCGGCGCCAGCAAGGCCGTGGCAGATTGGTTTCCCAACGAAGAGCGAAGTCTCGCTGTGGCCATTTTCGACAGCGGCTCCAGCGTGGGAGGCGCGCTGGCCGCACTGATTCTTCCTCTCGTGGCGCTGGCCTTTGGCTGGCGAAGTACGTTCGTGTTTTCGGGGGTCGTGGGAGTTATCTGGCTGGCGGTTTGGCTCCGCGTCTACCACCCTGTCGATCGCCACCCGCGCGTTTCGTCGGAAGAGGTCGCGCTCATTCGTGGCGGGCAGGATGTCCCGGCCATCTCAGCGCAAAAGGGCATCCGGCGCTGGCTTCATCTTATCGGCGAGCGCAACGTTTGGGGCATCGTTCTCGGCCGCGCGCTCACCGACCCCATCTGGTGGTTCTATGTTTTCTGGTTGCCGCAGTACCTGAGTGACGCGCGCGGATTCAGTTTGCAACGCATTGCCCTCTTTGCCTGGATGCCGTTCGTCGCCGCCGATCTCGGCAACTTCACCGGCGGGCTCATCTCAGGCTATTGCGTCCGGCGTGGGCTCCCGGTTGTGCAGGCGCGGGCTTGGGTTTGCGTGGTGAGTTGTTTGCCCATGCTGGCCGGCATTCCTGCGGCTACAGTGCATAGCGCCTATCTGGCACTAGCATTGATCTGCATCGCGCTCTGGGGCTACGCAGCCTGGTCGACCATGGGGCTCACGTTGCCTTCCGACCTGCTGCCTCACGACGTGGTTGCCACCGTCACCGGGTTAAGCGGCTTGGCCGCCGGCCTGGTTGGAGCCGGCTTTACGTTTGCTGTGGGCATCATTGTGGACCGGTTCTCCTACCGGCCGGTCTTTCTCGTGGCCGGCCTCATGCCCATCGCCGCCACACTGTGCCTGCTGTTCCTCATCCGCCAGCCGCGCAAGGCCAGTCTGATTGGAAGCGCAAGTGGCTTGTGCCGATAACTAGGTGATGCGCGGGGCCCTACAACATTGAGGAATTTCGGTGAATCGAACGGCAAAATTGACGGCGAAGCTGAGCATGCCAAATCGATATCCTTGTTTGTCGGTCTGGCGCCGGCGCCAGAGGGAGCAATGATGCCCAGGCGATTGCTCTTTGTCGATGACGAGCCGATGGTGCTTGACGGGCTGCGCAGGGCTCTCTGCGAAATGCGGTTTGAGTGGGAAACGAAGTTTGTCGACAGTGCGTATCGGGCGAACGTCACTAGTCTTCATCGGCTCGGCCTGAGCGATCGGCCCGCAGTCTATCGGAACCCCCATCTCGGGCCAACGCGCGAAAGCTCTAAGTCAAAGAGCCGCGACTGACAGAGTTCAGCAGGCTGCGATGAAGCTGCAACTATGCTCCAGGCGCCTTTTTGAGCTCTTCGATCGCCTTTCCGCCCGACGAAACCCGGCTTACACGGCACCAAAGTCACTGTCAGGCAGCGGCCGGCCCCCAGCAAAGCCAATTTTCCTGAAAAGTAACAGCCCATACGTCAAAAAACTTTCGGGCGGGCTAGAATCTGGAACCCGAAGGGCCGATAGATGGCGCGTAACGCCCACCACCTGCTCCATGCAGCTTCTGGAACCTTGGCGGAACTGGGTCGGTGCAGGCGGAATTCAACCAAAGGAGCAACACAATGCTGACAATTCTCAATAGCATTTCTTCTCTGAATGCTGAGAACGCGCTGTCTTCGACCCAGGCAAGCCTGCAGAAGACGCTGACTGAACTCTCAACCGGCCTTCGGGTCAACTCCGGAGCCGATGACGCCGCCGGCCTGTCCATCGCCAATGGGTTGCAGGCGAACATCTCTGCCTTGAACCAATCCTCCAACAACACTTCCGATGGCGTAGGCATGCTGCAGACCGCAGACGGAGCGCTTTCTCAGGTCACCACGATGCTGAATCGCGCAGTCACCCTGGCGACCGAAGCGTCCAACGGCAACCTGTCGAGTTCCCAGCAAACCGCCCTCGACAACGAATATCAATCGATCCTGACGGAGATCGGCACCATCAACACAACGACCAACTACAATGGAACGGCTGTGTTTGGTGCGACGCCAGACATCTACGTAAGCGACGGAACGTCAGGCGGAAGTGCCACCCTCGCCAGCACAAAGATCACTGCCATCGACACAACCACGTTGAAACTGAACTCCACCAAACTGGACAGCTCTTCGGATGCCCAGACGGCGCTGACGGCAATCACAGCAGCAATCAGCACCATTGCCGCAGACCGCGGCACCATCGGCGCGACGGTAAACCAGTTGAACGACGCCGCAAACGTCGAGAGCACCGAAACCACGAACCTGCAGAGCGCAGTCAACAACGTCGAAGATGCGGATATCGGGCAGACAGTTGCGCAGATGACGCAATTCAGCGTGCTGGAGCAGACCGGCATGGCGGCCCTGTCGCAGTCGAACCAGGTTCAGGAGAGCGTCCTGAAGCTGTTGCAGTAGCCTATCTCCAATCTAGCGTTCATGCCGGAGCGGCGGTGTCAGATTTGGCCCCGCCGCTCTCTGTTTTGTAACCGATTGGAATTTTGAGCCCGAGATGCCGATAGAATCTTGCGGCTTGATGCTTTTTTCGGGATCAGTAAGCCTCAAGTTAAGTCACAGTAAAGGCGTAACTTATGAGCACATCGGCATCTTTGCTCAGTTCTCTTCTGTCATCGGGATCGTCGGGCATCGACATCAGCTCGATTCTTGAAGCTGCTTTGGGAGCCTCTTCGCCGGGCATCGATGTAACGTCAGCCGTGAATTCGGCAGTGACTGCCGCGGAAGCGCCGGAACAGGGCTGGGAGACGCAGGAGAGCACGTTGCAGAGCCAGGTGAGCGCTCTGAATCAGATCCAGACTGATGTCAGCAATCTGGATAATGACGTGCAGAACCTGAACAGCATCATCGGCCCGTTCTCGGCGATGTCGGTCAATTCCTCTGACTCAAACGTGGTTACTGCATCCGCTGCTTACGGCAGCTCGCAGGGAAACCACGTCATCGTCGTCAACAACCTGGCAACCACTGCCTCCTGGACATCGGCCGCTCTCAGCGGCAGCACATCGGTAATGCCCGCCGGCAGCTTCACCATCACAACTGGAAGCGGATCGGCGACAATTACGACCGACGGAACCGAGACGCTGTCGGCGGTCGCCAGTGAAATCAACTCCGACAAACTGGGAGTCACGGCAAGCGTGATCACCGACGCAACCGGTTCGCGGCTCGCTATCGTTGCAGATTCCTCGGGAAGCGCGTCAAATTTTACGGTCACTCCCTCAACTGGTTCGACCTACGGATTTACTCAGGTGACGGGCAACAACGCCTCCGCGACAGTCGATGGAATCGAGTATCAAAGCGCAACGAACACCCTAACTGGAGCGATTCCTGGCGTAACCTTAAACCTGCAAGGCGCCGATCCCGGCGTGGAGGTCAGCCTGGATGTCACGGCTGATACGTCGCAGATTGTCAGCGCTCTTCAGCAATTTGTGACGGATTACAACACGGTCGTCTCCGATTTGAACAGCCAGTTTACGTTTAACGGTACGAGCGAAGGAGTTCTCGCTTCTGACTCGACCGTCCGCAACCTGCAGAACGATATCCTCGGCGCTCTCGACTACGCTTACTCGCCGGCTTCGGGCAGCACGACCGTCCCGAACTTGACTTCGCTTGGGATTTCAGTGGATAACGACGGCAAGCTGAGCCTGGATACATCGGCATTGCAAAGCGCGCTGGCAAACAACTTCTCCGACGTGCAGAGCTTTTTCCAGGGCAGCGCGCTCAATGGCTTCGCCAACTCGCTGGATCAGCAGTTGACGAGCTTCATCAGCCCGAGTGACGGAGCCTTCACCGTCGACCTGCAGAGCATGAACAGCCAGATCACCGATCTCCAGACCAACATCAGCAATTTCCAGACAAATTACATCCAGCCACTGCAGACGCAATTGCAGAGCGAATACAGCCAGGCTGAGATCGCGCTGCAGGAACTGCCGAACGAGATGAAGCAGATCGATGCGGAGTTGGGCGAGAATAACAGCTCATCGAGCTAATAGCGGCGGATAAACCATGAATCGCACGGACATGGCATATCGCAAATCCGCGGTCGAAGGTGCGAGCGGATTCGGCTTGATGATCGCGCTCTACGACACTCTTGCCGGCAACCTTCGGCGCGCGGCCACCGCGCAAAGGGCAGGCGATATTGAAACGCGAAGCCGCGAAGCCAAGCACGCGTTCGCGGTGATTGGGTATCTCGACAACTGCGTGCGCCTGGGCCCGGGCGGCGAGCTCGCGCAGAAGCTCTCGGGGTTTTACTCGAATTTGAGGCGAAAGATCATCGACGCGCAGGCAAGGCAATCGGCCGAGGCCCTCGAGCAACAGATGAAAGCGGTGCTGAAGATTCGCGAGCATTGGCAAAAGATGGATCTTCGCGGCCCTGCTACGGCGAACGCCGTGGTGGAAGCCGCGGGCTACGCACAGGTGGGCAAATTCCCTCCGGCGCGGGCCGAGAGGCGAGGCGGCGGCTGGTCAGCCTAAGAGCCGGTTGCATCAATGCCCTTGGCCGACGGAAAAACACCCTTCGGGCGCTATCGGTTCCTGCAAAAGACATGTCCTGAATCGAAGAGTAAAAGCAACCGCAGATCCTTCGACTACTTCCCGCTGCGGCGAGACGTCGCTCAGGATGACAGCGGTCATTATTCGTGCAGGAATCAGTAAGGCCAGAATGTTTATGCTGCCTTTACGGCACGATCCCTATTGCGGGGGAACCAGGAAATCCAGCAGCGTATCTGGCAGCACTTTGGCCGCCGCAGCCTCAGCGGCATTGTTGGCAGTTTCAGCCTGGCTCAGGTCCGTTGCCGCCTGTGCTTCATCTACATCGATGAGTGAGCTCTGCTGCGAAGTTAAATTCACCGTCTCTTGCTGGAGATAGGTTTCCTGGGAGTTTAGTTGGTCCTCGGCGTTGCTGTAGAAGACACGCTGCTGATCAACATAGCTGAGTGCCGAGCTTACCGCCGAGGTCGCACTTTGAATCTGCGATGTATCGCCGCTTTGAAGCGCCGACACCAGTGAATTGAGGGAGCCCAGCACATCGGAACTGGAGTTGGAGAAGAGCTGGCTTCCGGGAAGATTCACCTGGACGTTCATGTCGTCGCCCACGGCCACGGAATTCGCATCGTTGTTGCCGTTGTAGGCGTAGCCCGAGGACGACGAGGAACTTGCCGTATAGGGCGTCGAAGATGTCTCAGTTCCGCCAAAAAGATATGTCCCCTGGTAGGAGGTGTTCGCCTGCGCCACAACGCTTTGGAGAATCCCCTGCACCTGCTCGGCAATGGCCTGTCGATCGGTGGCATTATTCGTGCCGTTGGCGCCTTCAGTCCCGAGGGAGATGGCCTGTGTCAGCGAAGAGACGACGGATCCGATCGCGGAATCGGCGGTCTGCACTATGGACAGCATGCTGCCCACATTCTGCGTGTATTGGTCCACATCCTTGGTTTCGATGGCGTTTTCCACCATGTCGGCGGAGGCAACAGGATTGTCGGATGGCACATTGACGCTTTTGCCCGTCGCCACTTCCTGCAGCGCGGTATTCACTGCCGCCTGACTCTGCTGCATGTCGGCGAGGATGTCGGGAACCATATTGGGATTTACGCGCATATCAGAAGCTCTGTGTCGAACCCATGTCGAGGGTCACGGTGCTGAGTTGTTGGATAGTGCTTACAATTCTGGCCGCGGCCTCGTAAGCAGTTTGAAAGCGAATGAGGTTAGTGGTCTCTTCATCGATGCTGACGCCCGAGACCGAGCTTTGCTGGTTCGTGAGCTGCAGCAGATTCTGGCCGATTGCGGTCGATTGCGAACTGGCGTTCGACGCATCGTTCCCTACCTGAAAAACTAGGTTGGCATAGGCCTGAGAGGGTGACTGCCCGGAGGGAAGCGAATTGGTCAACGCGGCCGACAGGTTTGCGACGTTTCCGTTGCTGCCTGTACTCCCATCGGAGCTGATGGCCACCTGCGAGGGATCAGTGATGGCGACGGCGATTCCGGCGGCAGCGCCAGCGCTGCTTGCGGGAACGCTGAAGAAGGGCTGACCTTTCTTGCCGGTCGAATCAGAGCCTTCGGCCTGCGCGGCATTGAAAGCGGAGGCAAACTGGCTGGCCAGCGTGTTCAGTTGCGCCAGGTAGCTGGGAATCACCTGATCGCGGATCTGAATCGCCCCTCCCAGTTGTCCGCTCTGAAGCGAGCTGGTGATGTCGGTGCCGTTGGAATCGAGAACGTGCTGCATGCCATCGCTGCCGGTCATTGTCTGCAATGAGAAACTCTGCTTGCCCATCACCAGCGGCGTCCCGTTGCCGGTGGTAATCACTTCGCCGTCGCTGCTCTGTGTAATGGAAATCCCGGTCAATTGCGATAACTGCTGGACCAATTCATCGCGTTGATCCTCAATGGTGCCGCCGTCCTGGCCGGCGGGCAACTGGGAAAGCTGTCCGTTGAGCTTCGCGATCTGCTGAGTCAGCGAGTTGATCTGGGCCACGGTCTGCGTGACTTGAGTATTCATCGCCGACTGCACAGTAGTAAGACCGTTCGCAGTGGTGTTGAAAGCCTGGGCGAGATTCTGGCCGCTCGAAATCACACCCGCCTGGACCGAAGTGTCGGAGGGACTGGCAGACAGTTGAGCAAGGCTGCTCGAAAACGCTGAAAAGGCGCTGGCAATATCGTTTCCGGAGCTCGAAAAGTAGGTTTGGACCTGTTGCAGCGCCGACGACTCGGTATTGGCGCTGTTTTGCGCCGAGGTCTGCTGTTGAATCTGCAGGTTGAGCAACTCGTCGCGCACGCTTTCGAGGCCATTCAGGCTCACGCCGCCGCCCGAGACAACTCCGCCGGAAACGGTTTCGGGATTCTCAGAAATCTGCGGAATCTCCCGCGTATAGCCGGTGGTATCGGCGTTGGCGATATTGTTACTCGTGGCATTGAGCGCACCCTGCGTGACATCAAGCGCCTGCACGCCGATCAAAAGCGAAGTGTTCAAGCCGCCCATGGCAATTATCCCTGGCATGACCAGGTTTGGAGCTTCAACCTGGCGCCGGAATCCTCCTCGAATCTTCCCTGATAGGAACTGAACAGTGAGACCATCAATGCGACCGTACGACTGGAGAGCTTGAGCAATGCCGCATAGCGGCGATTCAGGACCTGCAAGTTGCCTGACGCGGCCCTAACCTGGCGCATCAGGCTCTCATCTCCTGCCATCGGACCGATGCGCGCCTGTTGCGGGCCTTGTTGGCCCAGATCGTCGGCAAGTTCGACGAGACGCGTGCTGAAGGCCTCCTGGTTGGCGAGGCTGTCTTCGAGCGCTTTGATGGAATTCAGAGAGATCGCCGACATGGCGCGCTCAAGCTCAAACGCCATGGAATGCAGAAGCTGAAGATATTCTTCCAGCTTTCCGTTCCGGTCCTGAACGCTCGTCGAGATCATCCCTGCAACTCTCCGCGTCCGGTCCTCAGGCTGCGATGCCCGACATGAATGGGAGCCTAGGCCTGCTCGTCAATCATGGAGGCGGCAATCTTCTCTGGGTCAAGCGCGTAGCTCCCCTCGCTGATTGCCTGCTTCAGACTGTCCACTCGATCCTGTCGAATCTCAGGTGAGCTCATGGCAGTGCTCACCAGTTCGCTGAGAGATTGCTGGGCGGAGGTCAGCGTGGTTCGATCGCCGCCGCTGGCAGAGTCTGACGCAGCCACGTTCCCGGTGTTGACCTGCTTCGGACCAGGTTCGTTTGCGATCTGGCTCATGGATGCCTGGGTTAGATCGATCCTCATCGCGACTCCTTCTTTTTAGCCTGTGTCACTATCGGCACATGGCCAGGAAAAGTTTAATGCAATTCTCAACGTTATTTAGCAATTTTTTCGACCTCTGCCGCGGCCTCTGTCTGCGCCTTATCTGCTGCAGAATGAAGAGCTTTGGCGATCATTGAGGCAATCCCGATACCCCCCGATGACGCCAGCGAGGTGGCCAGCGACTGCACGCCAAGGCTCATCATCTGATCGCGCCCCGAACCGCTGTCGTTATCGTCGTCTTCAGCACCGGGAACGCTGGCCATCGACTGCTCGGCCTGCTGCAGCCAGTTACTCAGCAGCATGGCCTCAAATTCCCTGGCCCCCTTTTCGATCCGGCCATCCTCCTGGCCTGCCTGCGCACCCTGCATCTGGCGCAACAAGTGATCCTGTTGCGCCTGCATCAGTCCGGCTTGCGCCTGTGCAGCCAAAGATCCTGAAATGGAGTTCGAGCCCATCTACTGGATCTCCAAGTCCGCCTGAAGTCCACCCTCAGCCTTGATGGCCTGGAGGATGGCAACTACGTCGCGTGCTGTGGTGCCGATGGCGTGAAGCCCGTTGACGAGTTCATCGACGTTAGCCCCTTCATCCAGCCGCATGGTTTGTGTCGGCTGATCTTCCACAGTCAAGTTCGTCTGAGGGATCAGCTCGCCTCCGGGGCCGCCCGTGCCGCCACGCGCCTCATGGCCCTCCCGGCTTCCGCGCTCGTCAGCATTTGGCGCTCCCGAGCTGCCGCCGCGAGTTGCGCTGCCGGCAGCGGACGATCCACCCGCACCCGCTTCACGGCCCTGGCCGTTCTCGATGGTTGTCGGCGCGTAGACGCTGGGAACGGGAGCAGCGCTATACGACGTGACCACCTCGATGGAGAGATTGCCATGAATGACAGACACGGGAGTCAGCTTCACATCTCCACCGAGCACGATAGTTCCGGTGCGCTCATTAATGACAATCTTGGCCGGCGTGTAGACACTGAGCGAAAGGTTCTGCACTCGCGAGATCAATACGGGAATCGACGAAGCTCCTGTTTCTGCCACGTTCACATCCACGCGGGCGCTGTCGACGGCCGCGGCCACGGTCTTTTGGAAATCCTGATTGACGGCATCGGCAATCTGTTTCGCGGTTGTGAAATCGGGATTCCGGAGCAGCAGGGAGACGGTTTTGAAATCGTGCAGATCCACGGAAGTGTCACGCTCAACAATCCCACCGTTAGGGATAGATCCGACGGTTGCGGAATTGACCTCCTTTCCGTTCAGACCATTGCCCGCGGTGTACCCTCCCATGATGAGCGGCCCCTGCGCTTCGGCGTACACCTGGCCGTCGGGCCCATGCAGCGCGCTCATCAGCAGCACGCCGCCCACCAGGCTTTTGGCGTCACCGACTGAAGAAACGGTCACATCGAGGTGCGAGCCGGGGCGAGCAAACGGGGGCAGCCATGCAGTCACGAAGACTGCGGCGACGTTTTTGACTTCAACCTGAGTGGGAGAAATCAGCACACCCATCTTCTGCATCGCGTTGGCCAGGGTCTGCACGGTGAAATAGGTTTGCTGGGTGTCGCCGGTGCGATTGAGCCCGACCACAAGGCCATAACCAACCAGCATGTTGTCGCGGACGCCCTCGACCGTGGTGATGTCGCGAATGAGAACGCGGCGATTGGAAGCGCTGTCGGCTGAGGCATAAGGCGCTGCGAGAGAGACGAGGGCAACGAGTGCAACCCTGACCGCAGTGGCCGCAACTAGCGATTTCGACAAGTGTAGTGCAAATCTCGTCATGATCAGAATCCCAACAGCCAGAGCAATGCGCGGGTCAACCGATTGGGCGGCCGTGTGCTGTCGGCGATGATCCCCTTGCCCTTCATCTCAATTTCGAGATTGCTGAGCGCCGCGGAGGGTACTGTATTGTTTGGCCCGATGTCGTTGGGGCGGACGACGCCTCGAATGGTCACATCTTCATGCTGGTTATTCATGAAGATCTTGCGCTGCGCTTCGACAACCAGATTGCCGCTGGGCAAGACCGCGATAACCTGCGCGGTCATGCTGGTCTGGAAGGTGGTGCTCGAATCGGTTGCGCCGGAACCCTTGAGCGTGGTATTGGAGTTGGCATTCAACAGCGGATTCAAGCCCTTGGTGTTGATCTCCCCGGCGAGGCCGGTGATTGCAGAACTGGTCTGGAACGCTCGCGCGCTGTTGACATCGCCACTTTGCGCGGCCGTGGTCTGAACCGCAACCAGAATCACGACGGTGTCGTTCAGCTTTCGCGCTTTGTAATCCGACCCGAGATCGCTCACGTTATCCGGGGACCAGAGGCTGCCCACAGTCCTTTCCTGTTTTGGCGCCTCCTGCTCCTGCAGCCTGGCAATGTAATCCGACCGCAGCTGGGCAGGGCTGTTTTTCTTGCTGGGGCGCGCCTGCGCCGCCGGCGCCAAGATTGCGGCCAGGAGGATACCCGCACACAAGAGCTTCAATTCGAACTGCGCCCCTCTACCACTCACTTCAGCCTTCCTTTCACGAGTGAGGTATCGAAAACCTGAGCCAGATAAATGAGGCGATGGTTGGTGTCGGTGACACGAATCATCTGACCGGGGGCTCCGCCCTGAAGACATATCACTGGAATCCGAATGTGCACATGGTCGCCGTCAAGCATCAGCGTCACCCGTGACCCGGATCGCACGGCAAGCGCGCTGCTTCCTGGTTGGGCTAATGGCACTGATGGCGACTCGCGAGCCGCGAACGCGGCGATTTGCGCTGCGCTCCACTGGCCAACATGAACGTCAACGTAGAAGGGGAGACATTCATCGCTGTTCACGCATTCCAGGCGCGCCCGCAACCGGTCAGTGTCCAGCTTCTGAACGGAGCGGACCTTGAGCGCGGGAGACAGCGAAGTTGCCACCACGCCGGTGGAGAAAGTGATCTGATCCGGTGAAACTTGAATTCCGCTTCTTCCCATCGTCTCCGCAACAACCGACGGGCTGATGGGATAGTGGTCCGAGGCCGCCGCGCTCGGAGAAGTCGCGGCGGCCATCGTCAGCAGCACCAGAATCAGCCTCGCTTGCGTCATCCTTCTGCTACCTTCCCTACTGCGCCAGTTGGTTGAGCTGCTGCAACATCTCGTCGGCGGCCTTGATGACCCTTGAATTCGATTCATAGGAGCGCTGCGCGAGAATCATGTTCACAAACTCGTCGACAACATTGACATTGGACTGCTCCAGCATTCCCTGTTGAATGGTCCCGAGGCCTTCGGATCCGCCCGGCGCGCCGACAACCGGGTCGCCTGAAGCGGTAGTCGGCATATAGATGTTGTTGCCGATGCTGTTGAGGCCGCCGGGATTCTGGAACGTGGCGAGCTGAATGACACCTACCTGCTGAGCCTGCGTCTGTCCGGGCAGGGTTACGCTCACCGTTCCGTCGCTGCCGATGGTGATGTTGGTCGCTGAAGCCGGAATGTTGATGGCCGGTTGCAAGGCATCGCCGCTGGCGGTAACCAGGTTCCCCTGCGCATCGGTCTGGAATGAACCGGAACGCGTGTAGCCGGTTTGGCCGTTGGGCAGCAGAATTTGAAAGAAGCCCATGCCCTGAATGGCGAGATCCAGCGGATTGCCCGTGCTGCTCAAATCACCCTGGGTCTGAACAATCTCGGTGTTTCCGGGCCGTGTTCCGAGGCCGATCTGCAGACCCGAAGCCACCGTGGTTTGCTGCGTTGCTGCAGCGCCAGGCATGATCTCGCTCTGGTAAAGGAGATCCTGGAACTGAACCCGCCGCGCCTGGAATCCCGCCGTGCTGGAGTTGGCAAGATTATTGGCAATATTGTCCAGATTGATTTGCTGGGCAGTCATTCCGGTTGCGGCAGTGTAAAGTGCGTGGAACATGGATTCTCCTTATCCGACCCTGGGCAGGTCCTGTGCTGCGGTTTTGTCAATCTCGGTGTTGTAAATCGAAAGCGCGCGCTGCATCATCTCCGCGCTGCGCTGGGCAGTAATCAGTTCCACCATGCCTTCGATGGGATTCACATTGGAGCTTTCAAGCATCCCCTGGCGAACGCTGGAACTCGTGGACGGCGCGGCTGTGTCGGGAGGTGCGGAATAGTAGGTATTTCCCACGCTCTGAAGCTCAGTATCGGGAGGAAACTCAACGACCTTCAGTTTTCCGGCGACGGCCCCATCCGAAGAGATCGTGCCGTCGGCGCTGATCGACACCGGGCCGGGAAGCATCGTGATCGGGCCATGGTCGCCCATGACGGCATCGCCGGAGGCCGTGACGAGCTGGCCATGGCTTGAAACCTGGAACGAGCCATTGCGCGTGTACAGGGGGCCGTCAACTGTCTGCACGACAAAATAGCCGGGACCTTCGATGCCGAGATCGAGCTGGTTACCCGTCTTCTGCAACGCACCCTGGCTCTGATCGAGAGTGGTTCCGCTTAAGATCCCAAATCGGTTGATCGCCTGGTTCAGCGCTGACTGCGGCTGATCTCCGGCGGCGGCGAGAACCGAACTGAACACGTTGTGCTCGGCCCGAAAGCCAACTGTGCTGGCATTGGCAAGGTTGTTGGCGATCGTATCCAGAGCCTGGGTACGGGCCACTAAAGCCGTGCATGCGGCATAGTATCCGCTTTCCATGGGAATCCCTTCGACGAAGGACATGCACGACGAGTGCCAGAACGGTGGGCAGGAATTGCCCGATAAAGGACTCCGGGAGGCCTGAAAAGCGCGGTTTTATGAAGGTTCGATGAGACGGCGCATCTCGATGCAGTTGGTCCGGGCGAGGTAGGTGGGATTCCCTCATGGGAAGACAATTCAGGACCCGGCAAGCGGTATACCGACGCAGGAAATCGCTCCGGGTTCTAGGTGCCTGCTCACACGCAAAGCAGGGTGACCGGATTTTTGGCGATCTGGTGGGCTCGGTCAACGATGGCTGGCCACGGGCTGTATATCTGGCCCTTTAGGCAGCCGGCAAAATATTGTCTGAGGCAGGAGGGGAGCGACCAAGATTCAGCGAGAATCAGCCCCGCGCGGTCAACGTCGAGTGCAGGCGGGAGCACCCGGTCCCATCTGAGAAGATTGGGCAATCTGCCAATTTCATGGCAAAGACCGACCAGGCTGGCTTCCCCAGAGGGAGCGCTTCGCGCCATTTCTTCTGCAAGCTGGTTTGTTATCTCGGCGATGGTTCGGGCATGATTCCATGCCTCCAGGATGGCAGCGTACCGGCGGGTTCGAGTGATGGTTTGCTTCGACATGGCATCAAGGCACGCTTTCAAACCGAGGCCGGAGATACAATCTTCAATTCGGCTGGGAGGGCTGCTCTCAGCGGATTGGAGACCGGCAAGGCGCAGGACCTGGAGGGTGGCCCCGAGATCGGAAAGTATCAGCCTGGAGATTCGAGAAAGTTCGACGGGAGGGTCGGCGGCCGCCAGCTCAATCGAAAGAAGCGTTTCCGACAAGACTGGAACGTCGGGAAGTCCGCGGATTCGCTCCAGATAATGCGATGCGAAGGTGGTGGGGGACTTGCCCTTCTTTCCGATTTCGAACACCTTTTGCTTGAGCACGACGCACCGTTTGGCTCATTTATCGGCAAATGGTGCTAATTGTTTTACCCCAAAGAACCGGTGGTTTCGACCGGAAGGTCACTTCGGGAACTGAGAGCGTCAGGGGCGGCGGCCTGTGCGCGAAAGACTACATCCGCGATCCCATCTTTCCCCGTCAGCCGCGTCCAAATATGGCCTTTGCATTGTGTGAATTCAACCGCTCCGGCATGAATCTCAACGGCGGCGCGGCCTAGCGCTCGAGCCATCGCTTCGGGCGAGCCGGAATCCTCAATGAAGATTTCCCTGTAATTGACGATCTTCGTCAAGCGTTCGTTTTGCTCGGCGAAATCTGTTGCTGTGATAAAACACGGCTCAACTCTGCAATCCGTCATCTGTTCGACCGATTTGAGGAGGCTATGCTCGATGCGGTACACGAATCCGAGAAGGATGCGTTTCGCAGCTTGGGAGTAGTGCAGGGGGACAGCCGAGCATGACTGCAGAATGGACTGCGGAATGTCTGACTGAACCATGTGCCCGATATGTTCCTGGACCAGGACCGGGTACCCCCACTGCGCGGAGCGAGCGGCTGTGATCTGCTTCTCATTGGCCATTCCCAGGCGAAGCAGCGCGGCGTCAAGGGTTTCGCCGCGCCAATGGCTCTGCTCCGACGCGGTTCGCAATTGTTCTGCAGTCAGATACCCTTTTGACAACATCGCAAGGCCGAGCGAGAGCCGCGGGATGCGAGGGATTTCAACCACCTGCCGGTTTAGCAACGCGAACAGCGTTGCTCGAGCCGCATGAACAAAACAATCGACGCTGCAGTACCAGCGCTCGCCGACGCGGATACCTCTGCGGCCCTCGGGAAAACTGCGCAGAAACTGCCTGTTGTGGCAGGACTGGGAGTCACAGACGGCGCGAATGGGCAACAACGTGCGATGTACCGCCGGAAGGAGACTTGAAATGGAGAAACTCATATGCCGCGGCCTCGATCGATCAATTCAAAAAATGAGAGGCGACCGGCTGTGGAATCTCGGTGACGCGCAATCCGTAGTTGCCGTCGACGACTACGGCTTCTCCTCGAGCAATTAATTTGCCGTCGAGATAAAGCTCAATGGGGTCATCGACCATACGATCCAACTCCACCACCGATCCGCTTCCCAGATCGAGGACATCGCGAAGAGACAACACCCGCTTGCCAAAACGAAGCGAGACATTCAACTCAACGTCCATCACGAGGTTCAGGTTGTGTGCAGGTTGGGAGTCGGCACTCGCGCCCTTCGCCTCATCGCCGGCAAACGGTGAGGAGAGCCCGCTGAGCAGTTGTGTTTCGAAATAGAGCGACACCGCCATCTCGGGTTGCGTGCCGGAGGCAACCATCGGAATCACGAACATCCCTCCGAAGGACAGACCGGAGACAGGTTCGAGCTTGCAGTTGAAATCCCCGTATTTGGTCAACGCCGACGTTCCGAGTTTCTTGACCGCGGCAACAACGAATTTCGAAAAGAACCGCTTGTGCTCATCGGTGAGAGAACTGATGCGCTGCCTGATCGCTCCTTCAAGCAGGGGACCAAGCTGTGATTCATAGAATTCAACGAAGCACTCACCACTGAGCGCCCCTTCAAGCTGAATCCGGTACTGAATCGGCGCACCGGCCGCGGCGGGCGAGTTGCCATCTTCGGTTACTTCCAAGGGTCTCTTCAGGCCGGCACCTTCCGAAAGCACTTCAGAGAGCGACTGAGCAAACGCTGCGGCGAAGAGCTGCGCGCCCTTCCTTCTGGCCTGACTATCCATGATGCTTATCTCCTTTTCCAATCATCTGACCGAGAGCGACGGCCAAGCTGGGCGGCGCGCTGCGGGCCGCTGCGAACCGGGACTGCTTCAAAGAGCGCGCGATCGCCCAGCTTCAACATCGTCGGAGTTTGAATGGGAGCGCGCAGCTTCAGCACCGATCCAGGTTGCAGCGAAACCAGGTCTCGCACGGAAACCTTCAATTCTGAAAGCTCGGCGCACACTTCCATGTCGCAATCGAGAATGCGCTCCCGCAAAGGCGGAGCGGGAAAACTGAACATTCTGGTCTTCTCCTGCTCGCGATCAACCTTCAGCTTCTTGACCAGCAAATCAAGAAGCGCAGTGGACAGCGCCAGGCTGAAGGCGCCCGAAGCATTCGCGGAGCGGCATGCAAAGCGCAGGACGGTGACCTTCTCGCTGGGGCGCAGCAGTTGCAGCACGGTTGCCGGCCTGATGCGGGAGCTGGGCTGCAGGGCGGGTCCCGCAATCGACCAGACAGACTCGGCCTGGCGCACGATCAGCGAGGCAACATCCTGCATGATCCCTTCTTCGATCTCTGAGAGATCGCGGTCCGCATTTTCTCCCTTCCCCGCGCCGCCCAGGAGCAGCTCGATCATGGGAAATACGAGGTTAAGGTCAATCTCCACCATGACCATGCGCGAGGCAAAGGGCACAATGTAGCTGAGGGGAGGGATCTCGGCAGCGTGCTCCTTTGCCGAGAGCTGGTTGAGGGCATCGAATTTGACATCGAATGCGGTCCCGAAATCCGCCTCCAGCGCAGCGGCAAGACGGGTGGCCACGGTTTCGTGAAGCGCCGTGATGGCGCGCGCGTCTTCATTGGGCAGCCGCCCGGCCAAGCGGAAATCGCAACGGCGCACTGACCGCGTCGCGGGCATCTGAGCGTTAACGGCTGCCGGCGCCGGAGAATCCGTTCCCTGCGCCACGGGATTGTTACTGGGCGTAGCCAAGTTCCCCTCCAAGCCTTGCGGGCGCAGGCGCTGGCCTGCTTTCCATGTGTTTCAGAGAGCCTCTCAATTTGACGATCGCTTCCTGGCGAATTTGCGATACGCGCGAGAGGGCGACCCCGACAATCTTTGCGATCTCCTTCATGGTCAGCTCTTCGCGATAGTAAAGCGAAAGAATCAGCTGCTCTCTTTCGGTCAATTTCGAAACAGCTTCGGCAAGATGCGCCTTGCGCTCCCCCTCCAGACAAAGTTCGAAAGGATCCGGATCGTCGACGCTGGGAGCGGATTCGATCACGTCCAGCGACTCCGTGCGGTCGGGGGACAGCGCAGCGCTCTGACTGCCCAGCTGGAGTGAGCTGATTTGCGCCACCAGCTTTCGAAAATAACCGGGCTCGCAGTTCATTTCCTGGGCAATCTCCAGCTCCGAGGGACGGCGCCCCAGTCTGGATTCGAGCCGCGCCGTTGCATCCGCAATCTCGCGCCCTTTCCTGCGCATGTAGCGGGACCCCCAATCGCTCTCGCGCAGGCTGTCGAAGATGGCGCCGCGAATGCGGAATTTGGCGAAGGTTCGGAACTGAACGTTTTTTGAGCTGTCAAAACTGCGCACCGCCTCGAGCAAACCCACGACGCCGGCGCTCACCAGATCCTCCAGCTCCACGTGCTGTGGCAGCCGCTCGCGAATGCGATAGGCAATGTAATAAACCTGCGACAGCTCCTGCGTGATGAGTTCATCCTGATCCCTCACGCCAGCTGCGCTCGTTTTGTAAGCTAGTTCGGCTGCTGTCATACCAGACCCTCTTTATGCGCAATGCCAATTCGAATCTTCATCGCACTGCTCCCAATGACATGACCTGAGTTGCGGGTGGAATTTCAGAGGGAGAAATCACCACGATCTTCGGAATGAAGGGCTCCAGCATTCGTTTCAAGTAGAAGCGGCCGGGAGACGCGCAAAGCAGAACCGGCGGTGCAAATGTCACCTGATTGCCAAGCATGGCGCGCAATCCATCGAGTACCTTACGGGCTGTTGAAACCTGCAAAGCGCCACTCGACGAAAGCTGCGGGCTCTGCGCCGTCGAGCGGGCACATTCTTCCTCAATCGATGCATCGAGCGTGACGACTTTCAGGCAACCGGCTTCGTCGAGATGCGGGCGAACCAGGGCGCGGCCCAAAGCGTGTCTCGCCGCCTCGACCAGAATCACAGGATTCTTGTTAATGGCCGCGGTTTCAACAAGAGACTCAAGAATGGTGCCCAGATCGCGGATGGACACTTGCTCGCGCAACAGTTGCTGCAGCACTTTCTGCACTTCGCCAAGCGTCATCAGCTTGGGGATGAGCTCATCGACAAGCTTGGGATGCGAGTCGGCAAGCCGGTCGATGAGCCGCTTGGTCTCGTGCCGCGTGAGCAGATCGTGCGCATTCTGCTTAATGAGCTCGGAGAGATGCGCGGCAAGAACCGAGGTGTGATCGACGACCGCATATCCGGCTGCAATGGCCTGCGCCTGCAGATCAGGAGTGATCCATTTCGCAGGAGAATCGAAGGCGGGTTCGCGGGTGTCGATCCCGGTCAAGTCACCCGGCTTGGGATTCGAATTCACGGCCAGAAGGCGTCCCGTTTTCATCTCCCAGCGGGCGATCTCAACACCGCGGAGATAGATGACATACTCCTTTTCCTTCAACGAGAGGTTGTCAGTGATGTGGATCGATGGGACAAGAAATCCGAGAGTCTGAGCAAGGTTTTTGCGGAGCGATTTTACGCGCGCCAGCAATTGGCCGCCTTGTTTTGCGTCAACCAGCGGCACCAGGCCCACGCCAACCTCCAGCATGAGCTCATCCAATTTGAGGGCAGCATCCATGGCGTCGATGGCGGGTGCTTTTGCGGCCTTGTCGGCGGCGGCTTTCGCGGTGGCAGCCTCGGAAGCACTGGGCTTCATCTTCCATGCAGCAAATGCTGTCACTCCACCTAGAACGATGAAGGAGAGCTTAGGCATGCCAGGTATCAGTGCCAGCGAGAGCAGGCATCCACTCACGATCCAAAGCGGACGGGCGGTGCGAAACATCTGGTTGCCAATATCCACGCCCAGGGAATGATCAGACGCTGCGCGGGTTACCACAATTCCGCCGGCGACCGACACCAACAGCGATGGAATGATGACAACCAGCCCGTCGCCGACGGTGAGAACCGTGTAGGTTTTGAGCGCCTGGTCGAACGGGACTCCCTGCTGAAATACGCCGATCAGGAAGCCAGCCACAATATTGATTGCGGTAATCAGAATGGTTGCCAGCGAATCTCTTTGGCTGAAGCGCGCGGCACCGTCCATGGCTCCGCAGAACTCGGCTTCGCGCGCAACCTGCTGGCGGCGTTCCCGAGCCTGCTCGGCATTAATCAAGCCGGTGTTCAAGTCCGAGTCGATTGCCATCTGCTTGCCGGGCATGGCGTCAAGGGTGAAACGCGCCGTCACCTCCGCTGTACGCACCGCACCGTGGGTAACAACAAGGTACTGAATTGCGATGAGTGCGAGGAAGATCACCAGACCGACAATATAGTTACCGCCGACGACAAACTGTCCGAAAGCTTCAATCACTTTGCCTGCGGCGGATGGTCCCTCGCTGCCATGCAACAGGATGCGCCGTGTCGCGGCCAGGTCGAGCGAGAGACGCATCAATGTGAGGAGGAGAATAAGGCTGGGAAAGACCGAGAATTCCACGGGCCGAAGCACCTGGATGGCGGTGAGAAGGACAAAGACCGAAGCCGTGATGCTCAGAGTCAGCAAAAGGTCCAGCGCGATGCCGGGCATCGGAACCAGCATGACAAACACCAGGACCACCGCACCGGTGGGAATGATCCAGTCGGAGTAAGTCCTGAGGGTTGCGAGCAGGCCTGGCTTCTTGTTCATCGCGCCCCCACTTTCAACGCCACCGGACTTTCTTTCCGGCCGCCGGCTCCACGTCTTTGCGCTTCACGATTTCGAACTTCGCTTTGCGCCCTGTATACCAGGACGAGAATCTCTGCCACGGCATGGTAGAGCGCTGCAGGAATCGGATCTCCGACCTCGACGGACTTGTACAGCGCTTGCGCCAGCGGCCTGTTCTCCATCACGGGAATATCCAGCCTCCACGCGATTTCCTTGATCTTTGCGGCAAGGTTGTCAAGCCCCTTGGCCACGACAACCGGAGCCGCCATGTCTGCCTGGTAGCGAAGGGCAACGGCGTAGTGCGTCGGGTTCGTGATCACGACCGTGGCTTTTTCCGCAGCTTTCAGCATCTGCCGGCGCCGCGTGTGCCGCTGAATTCTGCGAATCCTGGCCTTGGTTTCGGGGCTGCCCTCGGTCTGCTTCAGCTCGTCGCGAATGTCCTGGCGGCTCATCTTCATTTCGCCTTCGTTCCTCCACCAGAGCAGTATGTAATCGACGCCGGCCCAAACTACGAAGACCAGGCCGGACTTCCACAGAATTTCGACCAGAAGGCTGCTCATGAGGCTCGGGAAATAACGAGCATCAGCGGAAGAGCTACCCATGATCTCCGGCCAGCGACTTCGAAGCGCAGCAACGCCGATCCAGGCAATCGCTGTGAAAGGCAAGAAGGATTTCAGGATGGTGCTCAAAGCGGCGAGGGAAAAGAGTTGTTTGAGGCGATTCGATGGGCTGAGCCGCTCAACTTTGATTGTCAGCGACTCGGGGGCAAAGACAAAACCGCCTTGAGCGAAACCCGCGACAAGCGATACCACAAGGCCGCCGGCAAGTACGGGAAGAACCCAGCGTAACGTCTCAATTGAGGTCCAGAAGAGCACCGGGCCGCCCGGTTCGATCGACTCGGATGATGCAAGGTCCAGCATGTTGCGAAAGTAGTGCGTCCAATGCGGTATAGCGTCGCGGCCCATCAGGAAGAGGATGGCCGCGATTGCAGACATGGTGAGCGCGTTGCTGAGCTCACGCGAGCGCGTGACCTGGCCGCGCTCCCTGGCTTTTTGCCGTTGCCGCGGAGTTGCTTGTTCGGTTTTGCTGGAATCTGCCATCGGATCTCAACCCGCGAGGTGAAAAAGTCTCTCTCCGTTCGTCACCGCTTCGGTAAACAAGCGGCGAAAAAGATCAGGCCAATACCTGAGTGTTGCGATCAAAATGCCAATGCCCAACAGACTCTTGATGGCCGGCCCCAGCAGCATGAGAGGCATTTGCGGCGCGGCTTTGCCCAGGAGGCCGAGAATGATGTCGGCGGCCAGAGTTGCGGAAAGGACAGGTGCGGCAATCTGCACGCCCAGACTGAAAATCTCGCCGACGGTTTTGAAAATTGCCACTGTAAAAAGGCTGCCAATGTGCGCCGAGCCCGGTGGAACATACCGAAAACTGTTGCCAAGCGCGCGCAGAAGCCAGTAGTGGACATCCATTTGGAGAAAAAGCAGCAACGCGATGCTTTGGTAAAACATGGAAACGACAGGCGTGTCGACCTGGGTTTGAGGATCGAGGATGTTCACCAGCGAGTACCCCATTTGAATGCCAAGCACCTGGCCGGCGAGCTGCACCGCCTCAAACACAACGTTGGTGGCGATGCCGATACCGACGCCAACCAGGAATTCCGTAAAGACCAGCAGCGGCCAGTCCGCAAGGGCGCGCGCTTCGAGAGACTTCCCGACCGTGGGGTACAAGAGCAGCGTGAATGCCAGAACCAGAATGGCCTTGACCCGCGCGGGGATGGCGACGCTGCCGAAAAACGGCGCAAACAACATGAGGCCCGAAAGGCGCACACTGATGGTGAGCACGCCGGTGATGATCGCAATGAGAGGAATCTCAATCATTTCAGGTACACGTGAAAATCAGAAAACGATGCGAGTGTGAAGTTTGCGAGTTGACGCCACATCCACGGCATGAAAAGAAACAACGCCGCGCCGGTGGCGATCAAGCGGGCAACCGTGGACACGGTCATGTCCTGCAGCGAGGTGAGCACCTGGGCAATATTCACAACCAGGCTGGTCACGATTGCGATGGCAAGAATGGGGCCGGCAAGCAAGACCACCTCTTGCAAGGTCATGCGGCCGAGTAGCACCACTTGATCAACGTCCATAGGCTCAGCTGAAGCTCCTCATTAATGAACCGATCAAGAGATGCCATCCATCCACCATGAGGAACAGAAGCAGCTTGAGCGGGGTTGATATCACCACCGGCGGCAACTGCAGCATGCCCACCGAGGTGGTAATCGAAGCGACGACCATATCGATAATCAGAAAAGGGAGAAACAAAACGGTGCCGATCTGAAATCCGGCTTTGAGCTCTGACAGGATGTATGCGGGCAAAAGCACGCGCATCGACACGTCATCGATGGTTGCCGGATGCGGCTCCTTGGCAAGATCCACAAACAGCGCCACGTCCTTTTCGCGAACATAGTGCGACATAAACTTGCGCAGCGGCCCTTCACCACGGCTCAAAGCTTCCATGGCAGTGATCTTGCCGGATTGCATGGGCACAATGGAGGTTTGGTAAATCTGCTCGCCAACCGGCTGCATGAGGAAGAAGGTAAGGATGAGGGAGAGACCGATGAGGGTCTGGTTTGATGGCGTTGTCTGCAGGCCCAGGGCCTGGCGCAGAAAATGAAAAACGATCAGAAGCCGGGCGAACGGCGTAACGCACACCAGAATGGAAGGGATGAGCGTGAGCACCGTGAGCAGGACGACGATCGACCACGGAACCGACTCGCCTTGTAATCCCTGAATCTGCAAAACCCCTCCATTGTTGGAGGGTGGAGTCGCGGGAATAACGTAGTAGGGGGTCCCAGGCGGAAACCCCGCTGGAGGATAAGGATAGCTTGCAGTCGGAGATGCATTCGGGACAGCAGTCGGCTTGCTGGTTGCCGGCGGAGCGATTGCCGGTGGAATAGGGTGCTGTGCCGCATTGGGCGGCGCGGCGTTCGCCGGGGGATTGGTTGAAACAGGCGCAGTTGAATTGGGCGGTGCAGCCGGGCCCTGGGGCGCCGCAGCGGGCGCCGGAGCAACGCCGGTGGGCGCCGGGGCGGCAGGAGCCGCAACCGCAACATTGACTGGCGGGGCCGGACTCGTGGGAGCAGGAGATGTTTGTGCAGAGGCGCGCACAGCAAAGTTGAGCACCGCCAACGCAAGCACCTGAACCCACGTATTGACCCGCCAAGGGCTCATCCGGCGGCCTCAAGCGATTCTCTGAAGGTCGGAAGATTCTCAATCGATCTTGTCGAGCTATCAAGCTGAGTAAGAAGATGGACTCCGGATGTCCCCCCGCCGACGAGATACTTGTGGCCTTCGGCATGAATGATGGCAACGAATCGCTTTTCGCCGAGCGCAACCGTTTCAGCGAGGTGAAGTTGTTTCGACTTGGGAGATCCGCCGTTGAGAAAGGCAAGAAACTGGTTCCACAGGCTTGGCCGCGGCGGCCGCGGCGCTTCCAACTCGACCTGCTCAACTTCCGGGGGCGGCGGCGCCGGCCGCGTGGGGAGCTTGCGAACCGGCGCAAACGTCATCACGCATTGGTAGTCTCTCCCCCGGCCCTTGAGGTGGTTGAGCGGACGCGGATAGCGGTGTCCGGATTTTTCGGCAATGGGCAAGCTGTCGGAATCGCTGATGGAAAACTCCCTGGGTACGATGCTTCGGTTCATATTTGCTCCGTTATGCGAACTGCGAGGCGATCGCCGACGACTTCAAATTCAGTCCAGCCGATCAGAAGTTGATTGACGCGCAGCGGCAAGTCACTGGTGTGGTGAAACCTGGTTTCAATAATGGCGCCCTCTTTCATGCCTAGAAGGTCGGCAATGGTGAAGCGCGCAACCGGAACCTCAACGGTGAGGGTGCACGGCAGCCAGGGCAGGCTGTCGAGCCGATCCTGCACGACTGGGAGCGGCTCCCCCGCGGGATGGACGGAATTGGCATTCAGGGTCTGAACTGCCGTGCTCATAATCCCCCATGACGCTCGCCCTTCCACTAAGGAGACACAAATGGGCGAATCACTGCATGAGAGACAAAGCAAGCGGAGTGCCGAAATGAGAGGCTGAAGCGGAAGGGTCAGGGCAGGGAAGTTCCTTGTTGCAGATGCCTCAAAGCAGGGGAGTTATTCGCGGCAATGCGCCCGGCGCACCGGCTCCCGGCTGGTGAGACAGCCATGAGAGCCGGCACCCGGCAATGGACTTTCGCGGTTCATGCGGCTTGCCGCAGGAAAGTCTCTAATCGTAACTTAACTTCTGTTTCACGCTCTCCAGAACTATGAAATCGCCTGGAGAGTGGACTGCGTGACCTGGTCCAGGGTAGAAAGGACCTTGGCATTGGCCTCGTAAGTCTGTTGCGCCACGATCATATTTGCAAATTCCGTGGAGAGGTTGACGTTGGATTCTTCGACGGCGCCTCCGGTAATACTGCCATTGCCGCCTTCACCTGCTTCGCCGATGACGGCTGCCCCTGAAGAAAATGTGGCCTGGTAGTCATTGTTGGCGGCCTGGCTCAACCCCTGATTGTTGGCAAAGCTGGCAACCGCTACCTGGCCGAGCGCAAGGGTTTGGCCGTTGCTGAACTGCCCCTGAACTATCCCATTGGAAAGCACGGAATAACCCGTCAGGGTCCCGCTGGCGTAGCCGTTTTGCGTGGTTTCGCTGGTCGTGCTGGCTGCCGCCTGCTGGGTGATGGCCGAGGTTCCTCCACTGCCGCTTAAGGTCCAGGTCAAGCTCATGGGTGCGGCACCGTCAGCGAGTCCCGCTATCGGAATTCCAGTGATGCTTCCCGTCGGCGAGGTGAGAACGCCGGAGGAATTGAAATCAAGAGTACCCGCGGCGATCTGGGTTGGATTGCCGGTGCCGCCTGTATCCGCGGCCGGCAACGTGATACTGTACGACCACGTATTGGGCGCGGTATTGGTGTATTCAACGGTCAGTTCGTGCGCCTCGCCTAAGGAGTCATACACCGTGATCGGTGCATCGTACGTAGTGCCCGCAGAAGAGGTCGCGTCGAGGTTGGTGGTCATCTGGAAAGACGTGGTTGCCGCCGCCGGAACGTTGTTGATCTGATTGACGGTAATGGAGGAAAGATTTGGGCCGGGTTGAACCACGCCATTCGCGGCGGGGTAGCCCATCACAAGCTGGCCGCCCTGGTTGCAGAGCTGGCCTTGCGAGTTCTCCGTGAAATCGCCGTCGCGGGTATAGTAAGTGCCGCTGCTATCTTGCACCACAAAGAACCCGTTCCCCTGCAAGGCCATGTTGGAAGAAACGCCAGTGGAGTTGACGTTTCCGCTGGAAAAATTCGCGACTCTGCCGGCAACCTCAACGCCGTTGCCATACTGGATGGGATCGCCATTTCCTGAAGTTCCCTGCATCTGGTTGAAGATGCTGGCAAAGTTGAGCGTCTCGTCCTTGTAGCCATCGGTGTTCAGATTGGCCAGGTTATTGGCGATCACGTTCAGTGAGTCGCTGGCGGCCGCAAGGCCTGAAAGTGGAATCGTAAAGGCTGACATTTACCTCACTCCTGTGTAAAGGGATTGTGTGTTTGCACCGGTGGTTCCGAAAGTGCTGTAAAGATTCATGGGGCCCGAGTTGGCGAGAGCACCAAGGGTATTGGCAGGAATTTGGGAAAGGGTTGACGCCGAAGTTGCCGAGGCCGCCTGCGGTGTGGCGTTGGATACGTTCGCCGCAGCGGGCACGGCGCGACTCGCTGCTCCGGAGGAAGCAGTTCCCGACGCTCCGGAAGACATGTTCTCGAGCGTCTGGTTGATCGAGATCAATTGATCGAGCTGATTCAGCGAGACCATCTGGCCGACCATTTCCGTGGGATCAACCGGCTGGGTGGGATCCTGGTTCTGGAGCTCGGTCACCAGAAGATTCAGGAAGGTGCTCTCAAGGTTGGTCGATGACAAGCTCGAGGAGCTGCTGGAAGAACTGCTCGTTGAGCTCGTCGAACTGGCCGCGGTGGTGGTTGCATTGCTGGCGCTGGCACCCAGTACTGGTGCGGAGATCGCCGGACTTATGCCTTGAATGTTCATCTTCGTACCCCTTCGTAAAGCGAATTCTTTCTAGATCCGGATATCCAGCCGGCCATCATCCCCTGCAAGCAAAGGCGCTGGAATTGTTTGCGAATCTGTGTCGGCGGTCTGGGCAACTTCCCCGCCGGGCACACGCCTCGCACTCGGGTATTGATTCTGCTGCGAGGGCTGTCCCTGCCCGTTGTGAGATCCCCCAAGCTGGTTGACTTCGATGGACGTGTGCAGTCCAAAATCACTTCCAAGCTTGGCTTGCAATGACGGAATATTTGCCGTGATCGCGCTGTTCAGTTCGCCATGATCCACGTTGATCTGCGCCTGCAGCTGTTGCGTGGATACGGATGTGCGGATCGAAATATCTCCGAATTCAGTCGAGTGCATTCCCAGGCGCATCTCCGACCCGTTCACGGATTGGATGAGCTGGGCGGTGTTGATGCCCGCATTTCCTCCAACGCTGGCACCGTACGGTTGCTCAGAGACCAAATCCCCCTGATCCTGGGTGCGGAGGGGCGCTTCGCTGTTGTCGCCGGTGGTTGCGTGAGCTGCGCTTTGTGTTCCGGACGGCCCGTGGCTCGGGAAAGCGATGGTCTGGGTTGCCGCAGCGTCCAAGGACTTTGCCACAACGAAAGTTGATTGAGCCGCTGCAGTCTGCGCCTGTTGGGAGGCCTGGCCGCCGTTCTGAAATACGTGTTGGAAGGAGCTGGAATCCGGTGTCGGGCTATTTTTCACCGTGCTTGCGGTGGCGGCAGTAACCGTGCCGGCTGGATTCGCTGCCGCGACCGAGCCGGCGGTCTTCGATGGGCTCGCTACGTTTGCCGAGACAGTTAAGTCGTCCTTGGATAACGAAGCGCCCTGCGCAAGAGTATTTGTCGCCGGCAGGTTCGCGGGAAGAGTGAACTCGGCAACCAGGAACTGGGAGCCGGCAGTTGCGTCCGGCGCGTTATTCACTTCGGGGGATGGCACCGCGGGCGTGGTCTGGGCACCGGGCGCCTCGATCGGCTGCGCGACGGCTCGGAGCATTTGAGATTCGAGAGATGAAGCCGCGGCTTCAGAGAGCGCGCGCGAGGCGGGCGCCTCCCCGCTCTTGGGATCGGTGCCGGAAACCTCCACTATATTGATGGAGGGCTGCGCGACCGTGATTTGCAAGGATGGATCTTGATTGGCGGCGCTCTGAATCGAACTGGAATCCCGGTTGGCGTCGGCTTGGGCCGTCTTCGGCTGCGGCTGCGTCTGCGTCTGCGCCTGCGCCTGCGCCTGCGAAGTTGCCGCGCGTTGCGGGAGAATCAAGGATGAAGTTGACCTGGCAGAACTTGCCGCCGGGCCCCGTTCTTCTTCACTTATATTGATTAAGCCGATTGTTCTGCAGGCCGCAGCCGCCACTTGTGCTGTCCCGCTTGCTTCGCACTGAGCTGCGACAGGGGTGGAAGCATTCGTATCGCCCTGGTCGGGAGAATTCGAATTGCCATTCGGCTGCTCTTCAGAGTCGCCTCCAGCAAACGTCAGAGCCTGAACCGCATCGCTGGACGCGCGCGCGAGCATGTCAATAAATGACGCTCCAGTTGCTTTCGCGCCGGCCGTCTGTGTCGGGGCTGTGTTGACGGTTACGGGTTTGAGCGCAATACGCACGGCCGATTTAGTGCACGTTGCCAACCAGAAATCAGCACCATGAATCGTCTGCGGCGACCTCAGTAACACCTTTAGAATGTGTGCGTAAGCGATTGGCCCGAGTTGATGCGGAAGGGCGCGCGCCGACGGATCGGGCAAAGCTTGCCGCCTTTACTAGGCAATCTGTGCCGGGTAAGAGGAACCGCAACCAGCGGCCGAGGCGATGGAGCAAAAAAAAACGGCCCGCGAGAGGGATCGCGGGCCGGCAAGAAATCTGCACAACAGGTTCATCAGCTTCGTTGCCATCGCGCCGCCACGAAGTCGTCGATGGCCTTCTGCTGACGCCGCGTTTGTTCCTGCTCGTAAGCGCTCTTCTCCTGTTTCATTAAGTCAGTAAGCGCCTGGCGTTCATGGTGTGCGATCTTGTAGCTCTTCATCCGTGCGTCTCGCTGGCGCTTCAGGGTCTGCATCGTATCTGCAAGTATCTGCCTGGCTTCCACAGCCGCATTGATCTCAACTTGCATGATTTGCAACTGATTCGCCTTCATCGTCTTTTGCAAGGCCCTTTCGCGCTCCTGCCAGGCCCGTGTCATTTCATCGGTCAGCTCGTCAATCCTGCGCCGCACGCGCGCAACCTCAAGATGAATTGCCTGGAGAGCAACTTCCTCCCGCTTTTCGATGCTCTCTCTGACGCGCAGAACCGGGGCGAGTGGAAAATGAAATGGCATGATTCGTCCCCTTCGTTCTGCGGCTGCGGCCGCGTGCTTCAGGCAGGCAGCGCAAGCAACTGTTTGATGGTTGTTTCCAGGCTGGCGAATTCGTCGGGCTTCTGCTTCAGGAAGGTATTGATTGCCGGCAGGTATTCAATTGCTTTATCCAGCAGCGGATCGGAATTCGCCTGATATGCCCCGATGCGGATCAAGTCTTCCGACCTCTGGTATACCGCCAGAAGAGAGCGGATCGCATTGACCTTTGCAAGGTGATCGTCCGATACCATGCTCGTCATCAACCGGCTGACGCTTTCAAGAATTGAGATCGGCGGGTAATGATTGTTGAAAGCGAGATTCCGATCCAGCAGAACGTGTCCATCGAGCAGCGACCGGGCGGTATCCACAACCGGATCCTGCTGGTCGTCACCTTCCATCAGCACGGTATAGAAGGCGGTGATGCTCCCCTGGGCGAAATTTCCTGCGCGTTCCACCAGGCGCGCCAGCTTGTTCAGCACCGAGGGCGTGTAACCCTTGGCAGTGGGCGGCTCACCGGCAGCCAATCCGATCTCGCGTTGCGCCATGGCAAACCGGGTAAGCGAGTCCACAATCAGAAGCACATTTTTACCCAGGCTTGCGAAGTGCTCGGCGACGGCGGTCGCCGCCAGCGCCGCGCGGATTCTGAGAAGCGGCGATTGATCTGAAGTGGAAACCACGACCACTGCCCTCCGCAGGCCTTCCTCGCCGAGAATCTCAAGAAATTCGCCAACCTCGCGGCCACGTTCGCCGACAAGAGCCAGGACCGTCATATCTGCCGCAGTGCCACGGGCCATCATCCCGATGAGCGTGCTCTTGCCCACGCCGCTGCCGCCGAAGATGCCGATGCGCTGGCCCCGGCCGCACGTCAGAAAGCCGTCGATAGCCCGAATGCCGCAACTGAGCGGCGCGCGAATCGGAACACGATCGAGGGGAAGGGGCGCGGTCCCGTCAAGATTAACTGCATGTACGGCCCGGTACTCGGGTTGCGCATCCAGAGGATTGCCGGAGGTATCGATCACGCGGCCCAGCATCTCCGGTCCCACGCGGATGGAAGGGCGCGCGCCCCAGGTGACGATCTGGTCGCCATAGCGGATTCCCTGCGGCTGGTCCGCAGTCATCGCCAGCATGGTTGAACCGCGAAAGCCGACGATCTCCCCTGGATAGCTTCTGCCTCCATGGCCGACAATCTCACAGGATTCTCCCACTGAGCAATACGGACCGTCCGATTCAATCAGGTTTCCAACCACCTGATTGACACGCCCCCGCCACCGCAGCGTCGAACCCTCGCTGAGGAAATGCGTGTACGGAGACAGCATGGATCGGCTCATTGAGCTGGCGGCCTCAGTGCAAGCAGATCAAAGAACCCCTGTTCGACTTCTTTCAGCTGTTTATCAATGCTGAAGTTTGCCGAACCTAGTTCGGTTTCAACAAAGCAGTCCCCATCGGCAAGTTTGGGGTCCTCAATTACCTCAAGGTGTGCGCCATTGGCGCCCGCGGCAAAATATTCGCGCCAGGTCTCCCCTTTGCCGGGGCCGACGCGAATGGCAATGCTGGATCCCTCGCGCATGTTTTCGATGGCAATGCGCACCAGCGCTGCCACCAGCATCGGATCCACCTGTGCCTCGCGATGCAGAATCTTGGCCGCAATGGCAAGGGCAAGTTGAACAATCTCCGCTTCCACTTTCGCGTAGTACTTGTCTCGTTCTTCCTTAAAACCCGCAATGGCTGCGGCAATGGGTTCGCGTGCCACAACCAGTTTCTTTTCGTATTCGCTGTGAAGCCGTTGTTCCGTTTCGCTGGCGGCGCTTGCGCGCTCGCGCGCAATTCTGTCGGCGAATTCGGCTTTGGTCAGTTGCACATCTTTGCACCCATCCGCCGCATCAATGCCTGCGTCCGCGCCGAGGTCGGGCAACTCGCCGTCGGTCACCGGCGCATTCTTCATATTGCGATACTTGAGCATGGTTACTGGAACGGAACAGTCACAACTAGAGGACATACTCGTCTTCTCCCTGGCTCCTCAGAACAATTTTCCCTTCCGCCTCGAGCTTGCGCGCATAGGCGATCATTTCGCCCTGCGCCTTGGCAACATCCTTGCTGCGAACCGGACCCATCATTTCAGAATCTTCCTTCAGCATTTCCACCGCGCGCGACGACATGGTTCGATAGATATGAGTCTTTAGATCCTCACTCGCACCTTTCAGCGCGACGGTCAGGGTCTTCTTGTCAATGGCGACGATCAGTTCGCGCAAGTCAGGCTCGGGAACTTCGAGGAAATTTTCGAAGGTGAACATCAGGTCGCGAATGCTGATTGCCAAGGCGGGATCTGTTGCTTCGATGGTTTGAAGTATTTCCCGGGCCGTAGCTGGGTCTAAGCGGTTCATCAGATCGGCAAGATTCCTTGATTCCGCATGGGTGCGCTTCGACTGTTCTGCAGTGGACCCAAAGCGGCGATTGATGACGTTGAAGGTCTTTGCGGCTGCGTCGGGCGAATATTGGCCCATGGTCGCTATTCTCTTCACGCAATCGGCTCGCGCCTCCGGTTCGAGCTTCATCAACACAGCCGACGCCTGTCGCGCCTCCAGCTGGCCAAGCAAAAAGGCTTTTGTCTGGGCGTGCTCGCCCGAGACGAAGCGGGCCACCTGTTGGGGATCGGTCTTTTTCAGCGCCTCCAGGCTGATTGATCCGCGATCGTCAGCCTGGTTCAATTGCTCGACAATCTTTCTGGCGCCGTTTTCGCCAAGCGCCTTGACCAGGAGACGAACGGCAAAATCGCGGCCGCCAACGGTAACGATATTCTGGGCGGCCATCATGCGCCTGTATTCGTCGAGAACCTCCAACGTCAGTTCCACTGGAACGCGCGGCAGGTTGGCCACTTCTTCTGCAATCCTCACCTGGTCGCCGGTGGGCATGCTGCGCAAGATCGGCGCAGCTTCCGCTTCATCGAGGACGGAAAGCAGTATCGCCGCCTTTCTCACTCCGCTCGGCGATGTGCGATCGAGTGCGCTCATATCTGGTCCTCATTCATCCACGATTGCATGGCTCGCGCTGTATCCACGGGGCTCTGACGTGCCAGTTCAGAGGTTTGTTGTTTCAGTTGTGCCGCACGCCGACCGGGATCCAGCGCCGCCGTGGACTCTCCAGGGAGACCCTGAGTCTGGCCTGCGGCCAGGGCGGGTTGAAGACCACTGGTCAATTCGTTTTGACTGAGTGCGTGTTTCTGAATTGGCCGGACTATCAAAAGGTAGGCGAGCAGGAACAGCGCCAGAACCGACATCGGCCTTAGGACTGACGAATAGTCAGAGACCGTCTTCTGCACTTGTGATGTCCAGTTCGGAACGGGCAGTTCCGCGTCGGCCGCATCGCTGTCGAAGGAAAAGTTCTGAACACTGATGGAATCGCCGCGGCTTGCGTCAAAGCCGATCGCCGCCTGGGCGAGTTCCTGAATTCTGTTCAGCTCGTCCTGCGTTCTTTTGCGATGAGTGACCGTCGCCTTGCCTTTGTCCACGGACCGTACGACCGCATCGTCGACCAGGATCGCCGCTGTAATGCGCTCGATTCGCCCCGCCGGCGTGATGGTGTGAACAATGCTTTTGTTCACGCCATATTGCGCGCTCTCCGACTTCGACGATTGCGTGCCGCTTTGTACGGCGGTCGGCGGCGGCACGCCTGCCGTCGTGTTTTTGGCATCTGAAGCGCCGGCTGGCTTGCCTGGCTTCGGGGTCGGAATATTTGCCGTTGTTCCCGGAACTCCCGCCGGAGTGGCTGAGCTTCCCGCAACATCCTCGGTTCGCTGCATGCTCAACAGCGCGCTGACACTTGGGTCATACTTCTCATCGCTCTCATCGGTCGAGTCAAGACTGTAATCGACGTTGACGCTGGCGCGAATGGCGTCGGTTCCAACCACCGGCTCCAGCGTATTGATCAGCCGCTGCGTCAGCCGCGCCTCTTCATCCTGGCCATTGCCCGGCCCTTCGTGGTCGAGCCCAAGCGACCTTTCGGAATCTGCGTCGATGATGGAAACATCTTCAGGCTTCAGCTCGTCAACCGCCCCTGAAACAAGGCGGGCAATTGCGACAACGGCGTCTTTTGAAAGCCCGTTGTGCCGAAGCTTGAGTATCACTGAGGCCTTGGCAGCGCGCTGACGGTCGAGAAACACCGAATCCGTCGGCAGCACGAGGTGTACACGGGCTTGTTCGACATCAGAAAGTGTCTGGATGGTCCGTTCGAGTTCACCCTCCAAGGCGCGCTGATAAGCCACCTTTTCATCGAATTCAGTCTGCCCCCACGACATCTTGTCGAAAAGTTCGAAACCCATTCGGCCGCTATGGGGTTGACCCTGTGATGCCGTCTGCATGCGCGCAACGTCGAGCTTGTCTGCGGGAACACTGACTGTTTTCCCGTCGGGACTGACCTGGTGGGGAATATTCTGCGTGTCAAGTTGCGTGGCCAGCGCCTGTGCGTCGTTGGGATCAAGATCCTTGTATAGCGGTTTGTAGTCCGGCGTGGCCAGCAGATGCACAAATCCCGTGAGCAGCAACGCCGTTGCCGCCACGCTGCCCACGAGGAATGCCTTCTGGAGCCCGGTCCGGCTGGCCCAGAATTTCTTCGACTGCTCGACTACATTCGCAAAGCCTGGCATCTTCTACCAACCCTAAAATTGCATTCTTTCGATGTCCTGATACGCACTCACGATCTTGTTGCGCACCTGCATCATCAACTGAAACGAAACGTCCGCCTTCTCCACGGCGACCATGACATCGTTGAGGTCGCCGCCTCCGCCGCGTAAAAGATTGCTCACCTGCGTCGCTGCGGTGCTGTGAAGCTGATCGACTGTGTGCACGGCATTGGAGAGGATGGATCCAAAACTTGCGCCGTCGGAGGCCGCAGCACCGTTGTCGAGCGACGATGCGTCAGGCACATATGCGTTCGGAATCGGGTTGAAGGTTACATTGCTCATAGTTCCGCTCTCTTTAAGAGGTTTTCAAAATATCGATCGATTGCTGAATCATCTGCTTGGCCGCCGTCACCGCAGACGCATTCAGTTGATAGGCGCGAACTGCGCCCATCATGTCGACCATTTCCGTCACCGGGTTGATGGCCGGGTAAGCCACCATCCCGTTCTTGTCGGCGTCGGGATTCCCCGGCTCATAGCGCATAACCGGCGGCGTGGTGTCGTCAACCACCTGCGTCAGTTCGACTGAACCTGCGGGCGCGTGACCGAAGCGTCCCAGACGGTTCAATACGGTGCTGAAGGGCGATCCGCCCGCAGCGCTAAAAACGACCTCCTTGCGCACGTAGGGCCCCCCGGTGTCAGTGCGGGTCGTCTCGGCGTTCGCCAGGTTCGCCGATGTCACTTCCGCCCGTTGTCTTTCCGCCGAAAGCGCCGAGGCGCTGATGGCCAGCATGTCAAAAACGCTCATGGTCAGCTTCCTTCCTTAATCGCGGTCAGCAGCCGATGGAACTCGGACTTTATCAACTGCACGGCCATCTGATATTGAAGCTGGGTCTCGCCCAGCAACAGGCCTTCGCGATCGATATTCACGTTGTTTCCGTCGGGACGCTCAGGCAATCCTTCCACCTGGTTTGAGGCAAGCGACAACTGCGCGCCGCTCCCTTCGTTCATCGCCTGTTGCATGGCGGACTGAAAGTTGATGTCCTGGGTGTGATAGCCAGGCGTGTCCACGTTGGCGATGTTGGACGCAATCAGCTGCTGGCGATTCGAAGTCACCTTCAGATAGGAGTCAATCAACTGCATCAATGGTGTGGACGTGGTCATGCTATGCGAACCTCCTGGGCGGAAGGCCGTACTCGCGAATCTTGTTGCGCAGCGTGCGCAGGCTGATGCCGAGCATTTCCGCCGCGTGTGTCCGGTTGCCGTCGGTCAAGGCGAGCGTCTTTTCGAGGTGCATTTTCTCCACCTGCCAGATGGGTGTGCCGGCAGGCATGATGCCGTGCGCTTTGACCTCGGCAGCCCGCGGAAGCGCGGCATTCCCGTGGATTTCCAGTTCAAAGCACCTGGCATCAATCACGCGCGATTCACTCAGCGTAAGAACCCGGCGCATGAAATTGGCCAGCTCGCGGACATTTCCCGGCCAGGTGTGCGACTGCAGGCGATCGATGAAATCCGGAAGCAGAAGCGGGCACTCGGTACGGCACTGCGCCGCGTATTTTTCGGCAAAATGGCGGGCGAGGGTGGGAATATCTTCGCGCCGGTCGCGCAGCGGCGGCAGCGAGAGCGGAATGACGTTGAGACGGTAGTAGAGATCGGAGCGAAACTGGCCGCGTTCCACCATGGCCGCGAGCGAGATATTGGTGGTGGCAACCACACGAATATCGACGCGCACCGGCGACGCCTCGCCAAGCCTTTCAAACTCGCGCTCCTGCAGAACGCGCAGAAGCTTCGGTTGAAGGCTCAGCGGCATCTCCCCAATTTCATCCAAAAGGATGGTTCCGCCGTCGGCAAGTTCAAATTTTCCTGACCGCGCGGTAACAGCGCCGGTGAATGCGCCGCGCCCGTGGCCGAACAACTCGCTTTCCAGCAGGGCTTCAGGCACGGCCGCGCAGTTGACCGCGATGAATGGTTTGTCGCTGCGGTCACTAAAGTCGTGAATATAGCGGGCCAGCAGCTCTTTGCCGGTGCCGCTCTCGGCCTCGATGAGGACGTCGGCTCCAGCGCTGGCTGCCGCCTTCGCTCGTTGCAATGCGCGCAAAAGCTGCGGAGCACAGCCTATGATTTCTCCAGTCGACAGAACCTGGTCGGAGACCGGCTCGCGCCTGGTCCGGCTCATCAGCTGCGCCGCGGCGGCTTGCAGCCGGTCGAACGGAATGGGCTTGGTCAGGTAATCCAGCGCGCCGTCGCGCATTGCGCTTACCGCATCGGGCACTGATCCATAGGCGGTGAGCAGAATAACCGCGGTTTCGGGCCAGGCTTTGCGTGCCGCCCGCATCACTTCCATGCCCGTGCCGTCGGGCATCCGCATGTCACTGACCACGAGACTGAATTCCCGGCCCTCGACGTTGCGAATAGCCTCTCGCACGCTCGCCGCGGTTTCAACGCGCCATCCGTGGCGGAGAAAGTTGGCGCGCAGAGCGGTGCGAATGCCCGGCTCGTCGTCAACTACCATCACTGAAGGCGCTTCTTCCATACTCATAAGGCCGGAAACTCCAGTTCAATTGAAGTCCCTTCGTTTACCCGGCTCGACACCCGGATATCCCCGCCGTGCTGTGTCATGAGCCGCTTACACACGGCGAGGCCCAGGCCCGGTGTTTCGCCGGTCGCGCTGAAGCCTGCATCAAAAATCCGGCTGACGATGCTTTCCGGCATGCCACAGCCCGTGTCGCGGATGGTGACTGCGGCATGATTCGCACCGTCCGGGTTCAATGTCCGCATGAAGACGGTTACGCTTCCGCCGGGCGCGGTATGACGAATTGCATTGCAGACCACGTTGAGAACGATCTGGCGGATGGCGTCCTCATTCCCCCTGACCTCGACGGGAGTTCCATCGTCTGCGAACGTGAGCGACACTCCGGCCTGCTGGGCAATGGGTCTGACGAATTCCACGCCGCTCTTGATGCAGGCAGCAAGACAGATCGGAGTCAGGCGGAGCCTGCTTTCGCCATTCAGGCTGAGGACGTTGTTCACTGTGCCTGAAAGGGTGCGAATACCGGCACGAAGATGAGCAATCCACTGCGCGGCGCCATCGGGCTCCTGCTCGATGAGCCCGGCAAACAGTTCCATGCTCGCTAATGGATTCTTAATTTCGTGGGCCAGGATGGTGGAGATTTCTGCCAGCGTGGTGGCGCGCCTCGCCGTTTCCCGCTCCAGCTCCGCGTGCTTGCTCGCTGTAATATCGCGAAGGATCCAAATGCTTTGCAAGGGATCGAAAGAGCCTACTGATTCGCCGGGCGGCACCACGTCGGCCCATGTGCGACGACTGATGGCCAACCAGCGCTTTCCGCACCCTGACGGAATGCACACTTCGCTATCGAATGGCCTGGCCTGTGCCTGCGCTAAAGCCTCAAAATCAACTTGGCTGAATTCGGTGAGCGCTTCGAGGCTCTCCACTCGCGCACTCGGGAGTTCCAATAGCCGGCGCCCTTCAGGATTGATCATCACAATCCGCTTCGATCGGTTCAGTACCAGGACCCCGCAGGGCAGGGAATCGACGATTTGCTGCAGCGACGCGCGCATGCGGTCGTTTTCCCCAAGGCTCCTGCTCAATGCAGCATTCCGCTGCGACAGCTCTGAACTGAGGCGGGCCACCTCTTGCTGGAGATCGCGGTACGAAGCCTCGAGAACCGCTGACGCCGAAATGAATTCTGAGAATGCGTCCGCAAGGAGTTGCGGAGTGGGCACGGGATCGACAGCCAGGCCCATTATTGGAACGGCATGAGAACTCGGCAGCATTTGCCTATCGAACAAGCACGATGAATGCCAAACTGGGACGGCATGCCCAAAACGGTTCAGAATGTGACTTGGTTCTAAAGAATGATGTGCTCGGGCTTGATCTCGATGCCATTTCCGACGAGGATCGTGGCCCGCTCGATCGCATTACGCAGTTCCCGAACATTGCCTGGCCAGTCGTGCTGCAGCAGAACTTGCAGCGCTTCCTGGCTCACCGAGACTCTGGGGTGGTACTTGGCGGCGAAGGACATCGTCAATTCTTCAATGTCGCCGATGCGATCGCGTAGCGGAGGCAGATGCATGGGGAAAACGGCAAGCCGGTAGAATAGATCCTCGCGAAACTGACCCTGGGCCACACGAGCTTTCAGGTCGGCGTTGGTCGCCGCCACCACGCGCACGTCCACCTTCAGGTTGTCGTTGCCTCCCAACCGCTGCACCTCGCCCTGTTCAAGGAAGCGGAGAATCTTGCTTTGCAACGAGAGCGGCATATCGCCTATTTCGTCGAGAAAGAGCGTGCCGCCGTGCGCCGCATGGATGCGTCCGATACGAGACTGAACGGCACCGGTAAACGAGCCCTTGGTGTAACCGAAAAGCTCGGCTTCAAGAAGCGTCTCAGGAATCGCCGAACAATTCACCACCACAAAGGGTTGGTTGCGGCGGGGGCTGATGAGGTGGATTTCCTGGGCAACCAGGTCCTTGCCGGTCCCGCTTTCTCCGCTGATCAGGACTGTGGTGTCGCGCACGGCCACCATGCGTGTCAAAGTGTAGACGCGGAGCATCGGCCCCGATTTCCCCACCATACTGCGCAATCTGACGGGGCTCTCGATCTCCTTGTCTTGATCTGGGAGCGCGGGCAAGGGGCTGGCGTGAAGGGAGCCATTGCGATTGACTGCATCGGCCACTTTTCTTGAAATCGGAGTCGGCGAGGCAGATCCAATCAGGAGCTGTCCGGTGTGCGAGTTCAGCATCAAGACCTGGGTATTGGGAAAGCGATCGTGAACAATGCGATTGAATTCCCCGGGGTTGAGATCGGGAAGAAAAGGATCCAGGAGCAGCACCGCATCTTCGCCGCCGTGATCGCGAAGTCTTCCCATTGCTTCCGCTCCACCGGCAGCCTCTGTAACCCGCCATCGCGGCAAGCACAGCTTTTCTTTCAATTCGTCTCGCAATTTGGAATTTGGGCTCACTACAAACACGGCCATCGGAACCCGGTCTTCTGCGCGAACATAATCTGCAGTTACTGTCGCCATGGCGTCACCGAACGAGAACCTGCTCCATCGACCTTTCGTTCTGAACTGCTGCATCCTGGGTAGCCTCGTGCACCAACTCCGGCAAATTTGCCTTTTCAACAAAATGGGCTTCCTTCACCTCAGGATCGGCTTGAACGCTGTCGAGCAGGAAACGCATGGAACTCATCAGACTGCACAAACGTTCCACCTGCCTGTTCGATACCTGGAGATAGCGTTGGCCGTCAGAAACTGACGGCGACGCAAGCGTCAGGGCGCCAAGTGCCCCGCGCAAGACGGTCAGCGGCTGGGCCATCGCGTGCAAAGCGCGGTCCAAATCCTGGCAAAGCCGCATTTGCGGACTGACTTCTAAACCGGCGATTTCTGCTTCGTCTCTCATCTGCCTAGGCAACTCGCAGTTCATAACCAAACCCGCGAATCGTGTGCGTCAGTCTCGCTTCGCCTGGGAGGTCGATCTTGTCGCGCACGTATTTCACGTAAACATCAACAATATTCGTGGCGGATTCAGGATCCATATTCCACACTTCTTCGAGCAATGTCGCCCGCGAAACCGGGTGTCCGGCGTAACGCGTCAACACCTCGAGAATGGCGAATTCGCGCGGCGTCAAATCGATGCGCCGTCCATTCCGCTCTACCCGGTGTTCGTCACGCCACAACGTAAGATCTCCTACCGTGGAGCAATTGGGTGCTGCGCTGGCGCCACGGCGAAGGAGCACACCGACGCGCGCCAGCAGCTCGATGAGCGAGAAGGGCTTTGTCAAGTAATCGTCGGCGCCCAACTCCAACACGTGCACCTTTTCCTCGACACGGCTGCGTGCTGAGAGAACAAGAATGGGCAGCTTGGGATGTGCAGGACGCACGCTGCGCAGCACCGTGATGCCGTCCAGCTTGGGCAGATTCAGGTCAAGAATCAGCAGGTCGAAGCGCTGATTTGCCGCTAGCAGGTTGAGCGCGGCGTCGCCATCGGAGACCTGCTCTGCGATAAAGCCCCGGCTTCGGAGTTCATCCGCCAGAAAGCCGGAGAGCGAAGTATCGTCTTCGACGACCAATACACGCCGTCCGGGCCCTATCGTGCTTGACGGCAATCCCGGCCCGGATCGGGCGGCATCCTGCCCCGGACTTTCTATTGAAGTTTTTTCCAAAAAATTCCGAGAAGGCAATGATTTCAAGTCGTCCACTTTCCTGCACCAAAGTTTTGTGTGGTAACTTGCACGGGTAACATCGGATGCGAATGCTCCAGTAATCGATTCCTTCAAAAACGATGTTACCTGCACAAGTGCCCGGAAAACCCAAGAAAATTCGCAATCTGCCTGTGGGAATCATGGTAGTAGCTATCGAATGAAAGGCTTGTGATCTGAATCACGCGATTTCCACAGGGAACATCTTGAGGTACATCCGCCACAATTGTAATGGCCGCAATGGTTACTATTAATTCTTTGGTTACTATCTCTCGTAACAGGAAGTCACTGAAAACAAAGTGGAAAAACGGCTGGGAATTGGATATAGTGACAACTACCCTTGGACCCGATCTTCTCTTGGCGGACGTCGATACGGTCATAAGGAGGAAGCAAGACAGGTCGCGCAAGACAAAGAATAGCCTCAAATATTGCCTTGAATCGGACGATTATGAGGAGATTTCATTACCGCGCACCACGGCTTTGCACCCATCTTCGCGTCGTGCTGAGGATGGGAGATTCGATGCAGGGAGGCTCCTGCAGCGAGATCAGCATCGAAGGCATGAGAGTGGAGCTCGGCGATCCTTTCGCACCCGGCTCGTCCGGCACGGTGAGTTTGAATTATGAAAGCCTGAGCATGGCGGTGCCGGTTTCGGTCGTGCGCTCTGACTTGACAGGCAACGGACTTCGGTTCGTCTACGATTCGGAGGAGCAGCGGGACGCCGTTGCCCGGCTGGTTACGTGCCTTGCCAGCCCCCTCCCATGCACGAGTCTGGTGCTCCGCAGATCGAGACCGGAGCTTCGCCTGCCCGCCCTTCTCTCTTCCAACTAGTTCGCCGGCGTAGTTGAATTTGTCGTGGAGAGTTGGGGTGCAACCTCGGCTCCGTCCTGGACCAGATATTGAACAATCAACGAAATGCGGCGATTCGACGGATCATCCGGTTTCTGAGGCAGCCGCAGGCGTTGATCGGCGAATCCTCGAACTTGCGAGACCTGGTCGGGGCGAATGCCTTGGGCTTGCATCATCTTTCGCGCCGCGTTGGCGCGATCGCAAGACAGGTCCCAATTATCGTAATTCTTGCTGAACGAATACGGCTTTGAATCGGTATGACCTTCAATGGAAACGCTGTTCGGCAGTTTGCCAATTTCAGGTGAAAGAACCTTGAGAAGGTCGATCAGCGCCGGAGTCGGTTTGGCGCTTCCCAATTCGAAGAACGTCCCCTTCTCGGTTTCCATCAATTCAATGCGCAGCCCTTCCTGGGTAATGGTGATCTCAATCTGGTTTTTCAGCTTGTCGAGGGGATCGAGGTGGTGAATCGACCGCAAGAGCTCTTCTTTCAGCTTTTGCATGTCCTCCTTCTTCAGGGCGACAAAATCTCCCGCGCCGTTTTTGTTTGTTCCCACGACCTTGGCGAACCCTCTTGGATCTTTGAAGTAGCCGCCCACCGCTTCCTGAACCTGCTTGCTGGCGTTCATCATCCACAAAACGATGAAGAGGGCCATCATCGCCGTAACGAAGTCGGCGTAGGCCACCTTCCACGCGCCGCCGTGATGGGCTCCATGGCCGGACTTCCTGATTACAATGATCGGATCCTTGGAGTCAGGCATCGTTTGTGCTCCTCTCCGATCCCTTTAGGCAGCCACCGCCGCCGGGCTTTCCTTTTGGCGGCAGGCCTTCTCTACTTCCTGAAAACTCGGCCGCACATGTTCCGGAATGGCTCGCCGGCCCATCTCTATGGCGAGTGATGGAGACATTCCTTTAATGAATGCAAGCATCACGACTTTCAGGACGTGATAGAAGGCGTGCTCATCTTCGATTAGCTTGGCAAGGTTGGCCCCCAGCGGCCCCACGACCCCATAGCAAAGCAGGATGCCGAGGAAGGTGCCCACCAATGCGGCCGCCACTTTATGCCCGATCTCTTCCGGGGGACCGCCAAGGGCGCTCATGGTGACCACAACGCCGAGAACGGCGGCAACAATCCCCATCCCGGGGAGGGAATCCGCCATTGTGGACAGCGCTGTGGAACTTTGCGTGGCGCCGACATGATGAACATCCATGTCGAGTTCCATCATCTGGTCGAGATCAAACGCTCCGGCGCCGCCGGTAATCGCCATGCGCATGGTGTCGCAGACGAAATCGCGAATGTGGTGATTCTTCAGGAAAAACGGAAACTTTGAGAAAACCGGGCTCTTGTCCGGGGTCTCAATGTCGTTCTCAATCCCGGCGAGCCCCTCTTTACGCGCCTTGTTGAAAAGGGTGAACATCATTTTCAACACGTCGATGTAACGCTTTTGCGAGTAGGCGGTGCCCTGCAGGACCTGACCCACACCGGCTGCCACTCTCTTTAATACGAAGAACGGGTTGGCAGAAAGCAGGGTGCCGAGAGCAGCTCCGCCGATAATCACGAACTCCGACGGCTGCATGAGCACGAGCAGCGGCCCTTTTTCCATCAGGAAGCCGCCCAGTACTGCGCCGAACACAGCCAGTATTCCGATGATGACAAACATGCTCAAATTCCCTTTGACAGATCACACTTGGGGCGAGCCCTCGGCGTTCTGCCGTGAGGAGATGAATGTGCTGATCCTCTATCGGCAATTGGCAGGAGAATTTCCAACCGGACTAAAAGTTCAGCCTCGCAGCTCAGTGGCTTGCGGCCACATGCCTTTCAGACCGCCGATTGCGAGCCGGCTTGGGGTTGGCTTTCGGCCTGTTTTTGTTCCAGCATTTCCAGCAGGAACTGCAGGGCGTGGGTCTCCTTCAGGGCTTTGTCGTATTGGCGGGCGATGGTGGTCTTCTCCGCGACCGTCATGGCGTATTCGAATCGCCTCGCCAGCTCGACGCTATAGAGCCTTGAAGCCTCAATCTGCGATCGCAGGGAGTTGATTCTCAGCTTGCTGAACGATTCCACGGGCCCGGCTCCTCGTTCTCCACCCATCGGCCAGTGGCGCCGGCAATTCCAGCCCTAAACGCACGCGGGGCGAAATGCACTTCGCTTTCGAGGGTGGGTTTGCCCTGCGATTCGCCCTGCCGATCACGGATCTCAGGGCAGTGAAAGGGGTTTTCCACGGTTGGCGTTGCTGGAACATTCCAGCCGACTTGCCGATAGAGATCGTTCCTGACGCGCCTGCGGCTCGCCAGACAGAGGCGTGTGACCTGCGGGCCGGCAGGGGGAAACCGGGCTGCGATTGACCCTCTGGTTGGGACGGCCGGGTGTTGCGGGTCGACGCGCCAGAGAATTTCGCGATGGGTTTTATGAGCTTTCGATTAGACAAGAGCACCATTACCGGCATCGCGATCGCCATCATCGGCATTGGGTTTGGCTTGGTTCTAGATGGGGGCAGAATTGCCCAGGTCATTCAGCCAACCGCCGCGCTGATCGTTTTGGGCGGCACCGTCGGCGCCGTCATGGTGCAGTTTCCCCTGCGCGTCGTGATTCAGGCATTCGTACAACTCAAGGACGTATTTTTCAATACCGAGCGGGAATCCGATGGCATCGTCGATAACCTGCTGCGCTATGCATACAAGGCGCGAAAAGAGGGCCTGCTTTCGCTGGATTCAGAACTCGCAAAGATTCACGATCCATTTCTGAAAGAAAGCCTGATGCTCGCCATCGATGGCGTGAATGCGGCGGACCTGCGCAAAATGATGGAATTGCATCTCGACTATCACGGTGAAAAGGACGAGCGCATTCCCAAGGTCTTCGAAGCCGCGGCCGGATTTGCGCCGACCATCGGGATCCTCGGGGCGGTGATGGGGCTCATTCAGGTGATGCAACGTCTCCAGGACATCAACGAGGTTGGCAAAGGCATTGCGGTCGCATTTGTCGCAACCATATATGGTGTGGGATCGGCCAATCTCCTCTTCTTGCCGTGGGCCGGAAAGCTCCGCATCAGGATTCGTGAACGGCAGGTCATTCAGGAGATGACGCTCGAGGCGATCATCTCCATTGTTGAAGGGGTGAACCCGCGCGCTCTGGAAATGCAGCTGAACCGGTACCTCGTCTCCTCAAAGCGTCGCAGCCTGAAGAAAGTGGCTTCCCGATGAGAGCGCGACTGCGAAGGCGCACCGCAGAAGCCCTCAATCACGACAGGTGGCTGGTTTCCTATTCCGATTTCATGACCCTGCTGTTCGCGTTCTTCGTCGTGCTCTTTGCCGCCACCTATCGCGACAATCAGGCGATCAGGAAACTTGCCAGAGCCATCCATAACGGATTCCAGACCTTGGGCGCGTTTGCCGCCGATGAAAGCGGCAGCGGCGGCGCGTATTCCACCACGACCCTCAACGCCGACGACAACACTTCGCGTGTCCAGAACGACGAGACAACCGTCAATCCGGCGTCGGCGGGATCGGTTCGGGACATGCTCGAATTGCGGCGCCAACTCGAGGCAGCCATGGGTCAGGAACTGCAGAATCACGAGGTGGTTCTTCAAGTAACTCCCGAAGGCTTTGTGATCAGTCTGAAGGAACTCGGCTTCTTCAACAGCGGCCAGGCAGACCTGCTGCCCGGGGCTGCGGAAAAAATCGAGAGAATCGCGAAAGTGCTTTCAAAGCCGGGGCTCGACATTCGCATCGAAGGGCACTCGGACAATCAGCCGATTCACAACGCTCAGTTTCGATCTAATTGGGAGCTATCGACAGCCCGGGCGATGGCGGTGTTGCGCCTGCTCGTGGACGACGCCGGTTTTGACCCCCAAAAGCTGTCTGCAGCCGGCTATGGCGAATATCGCCCGGTCGCCGATAACGCCACATCTGAAGGCCGCCGCATGAATCGCCGCGTCGATCTGGTCGTTGTCGAGGCCAGGCCTGCTATGAAACCTTCCCGCTAGACTCGCGAATGTCTAATACCGATGGCTACCAACGAAATCCACGCAATGATTAGAAGATTTGGACGTATCTGTTTCCGGATGAGCCGATTAGGCGAGGGGCGCCCGCTGAGCTAGCTCGTGACAACGCGTGTGGTTCAGGGTTTTTGGTCGAGGTAATTGCCCGAGTTCAACGCAATTGGTGCATGGCTTCAAAAGCGGCGTAATAGATCGATTCTGCGTCCCGTTGTGTCATCGAGCGGAGGTTGTTTTTCATCAAACGTGTGACCGCCAGCCCCGCGGCAGCCAGCCCGGGGAGTTCCTCGCGCGGAATGCCCAGGGCGCTCAGGCGCATCTCGAGCCCTGTTTCGTCGATCAATTTCCAAAGTTTGCGCAGGCCGGCGTGTGCCGTTGCCGTGGCGTCGTCCATCTTTTCGGCGCCAAGCGCCAGGGCGATTGCTGCATAACGGTCGGGAACGGCGTCGATATTGAAGCGCACGACGTGCGGCAGCAAAACGGCATTACTATGGCCATGGGCAATGTGGAAACGACTTCCCAGCGGATAGCTGAGGGCATGGACCGCAGCGGTGTTCACCGGTCCCAGGCACAATCCGCCATAAAGACTGCCGAGCGCCAGATGCGTTCTCGCTTGCAGGTTCCGGGGTTCACGGATGGCGGTGACTAGGTGCGCAGCGATATGGCGAACGCCATCAAGGGCCCAGGTGTCGATCAGCGGATGAGCAAAATTGTTGGTATACGCTTCAATGCAATGCGTGAGGGCATCGATCCCTGTGCCTGCCGTGATCGAGGCGGGAACGGTGAGCATGAGCGCTGGATCAATAAAAGCGGCGTCGGGAACCAGACTGGGACTGATGACAGCTCTTTTGCTCGCATCATCCTCATCCAGCAGAATCGCGTTGGGCGAGACTTCGCTGCCGGTTCCCGCAGTGGTTGGCAAACAGAGCAGGGGCGTGGACCGCGGCGTCAGGCGGCCGCTGCCGAAGGATTCTGTCACAGTTTGTGAGCTGTGGAGCAATGCTGCGACGAGCTTGGCCGCATCGAGCACGCTGCCTCCGCCCAGGCCAATCACGGCATCGGACTCGGCCGCGCGCGCTGCCGCCAGCAACCTTTCAAAGTGAGCCACCGTGGGCTCGGCGTTGGTGGTGCAGTCGACCTGGGCTTGTGGATGTAACCGCGAGGCCAGCGCCCGGTGCATGGGCGCAGCAACAATAAACGGACGCCGCACACCTGGCTGGCTCAGGTATTCGACGGCATTGTCAAAGGCTCCAGGGCCGAAGACGAGACGGGGAACCTGAAAAAGTGTGAGGGTCATGACACAAACATCCTAGTTTCCGGCCGCGTTGGCTCTGGCAGCACCCAGCGCCAGTTTTCCCGCGGCCATGCGTGCCGCCAACCGCATCGCGGCCTTCATGTTAGCGGGGTTGGCCTGGTTGCGGCCGGCGATATCGAAAGCAGTGCCGTGATCGACCGATGTGCGCAAGATGGGAATGCCCAGAGAAACATTCACGGTAGCATCAAAGTCCAGCAGTTTCATCGGTATGTGACCCTGGTCGTGGTACATCGCGACGATCAGATCAAATTCGCCACGCATGCCGCGAACGAAGATGGTGTCTGGCGACATCGGTCCAGCGCACTCAATACCCAGGCTTCGCGCCTCCGCGATGGCCGGTTCGATTGCTGTTTCTTCTTGTTTGCCAAAGAGGCCGTGCTCACCGGCGTGCGGGTTGAGGCCGCAGACGGCGATGCGCGGCGTGCGGCCCAGCATCCATCGCATGGCTTCGCATCCCAGTTGAATGGTCCGCACGATGCGTTGCCGGTCGACACGGCACGCTTCTTCCAACGCGATATGCGTTGAGACGTGCACGGTTGCCAGGCGTTCAGAAACCAGCAACATGCGCGACTCGCGTGCTCCTGTCAGCTCGGCGATGTACTCAGTGTGTCCGGTGAAGGGGCGACCGGAGAGGGTGACCGACTCCTTGTTCAAAGGCGCCGTGACCATGGCGTCTGCCTCGCCGCGCAGGCACATTTCCGTGGCACGGCGCACATAGTCGACAGCGGCCTGCCCATACTCGGCGCACATCAAGCCAAAGGTTATGCCGGAATCGGGCACGAGGTTATGCGCGGCGACGCGGGTGCAACGCAAGCATTCAAGGTTGATTCCACAGCGTGCTGCAGCCGCCTCAAGCGCGACCGGATCGCTGATCACAAGCCATTCAGCCAGGTCGGCGATTTCCGGATCGTTCAAAGCCTTGAGCGTAATCTCCGCGCCTACTCCGGCGGGATCGCCAACGCTGATGGCAATGCGTGGAAGACGATTCATGGCTTTCTTCGACATCCTTCCGCAATATCACGCAGAGCGTGGACGGCTCCAAAGCCGCCGGATTTTGTGATTGCAATCCGACCGTCCGCTTCGCCGCCCTGCACGATTCCCCATGGGATTCCGGGAGCGCATTCTCCCTCCAACTGAATCGATTCTGCCTGAAGCAGGCGCAGGACAAATAGCGCGGTTTCGCCCCCGGTGAGAAGCAGCGCCTGCGGGGAAAACGAGTGGAAGGCCTCGAGCAATCCTTGCCGCTCCTCTCCATTCCATTGCAACTGAATGACGCGCACGCCGGCAAGACCTGAGGGCAAATGGCGAAGCTGCATTTCCGTAAGCAGATGGGATGTGCCCGACACGATCAGCAGCCGATCCACGGAAGGCGGCCGTGGCGACGCCGCATGCCCGCCGCGAACTTCAGCGAGCGAGCGTGCCAGCCCCGCCGAGCCGACATAGAGGCAATGCTTCCACTCGCGCGTCGCCTGGACAAGAGCAGCCATGTCCTCGGCGCTGCCGGCGTCGCAAATGAGAATGCGCGGGTCTGGGAGCGACACGGAGCGCAGCATCGACAAATCTTCAACGATTGCGACCCGCGCCAGCGCCTCTGCGGGAAAGAGATCCGCAAGCACAACCGAATTCTCCGTTCCAGCTTGATCGCGGATATGCAGGACTCCGTGTCGAACCACGCGGCCTGCCGCCGGAAACGCTGGAGCCAGAATCACGGCGCTTGGCGAGACCACTTTTTCCAGGGCCAGCACTTCAGCAGCGATAGGCCCCCTCCCGGCGGAATCAATCTTCTTAAGAACCAGCCTGGCTGGAGCCCATGCGGAGGCGGCCCGCCTGACCAGTGCAGCCGCTTGCTCCGCGTCAAGCGCACGGGAGTCGGTATTGAAAGCCTGAACCTCTTCATTGGCGAGCCAGAGAGCGTGCGGGCCGAGCCAGACTCGCGCCTTGCGCGTCGCCGTCACAAACGCCACCGCCGCATCGCATGCGCCGGTCAGATCATCGGCCAGCACCGCAATTCCGGATGACGCACGCACGCCGCCCGAGTCATGGCGGGAAAGGTCCGATTTGATGGTTGGCAACATCCCGGGCACATCCCGATTAATTTTCTATGGTAATTGAGAGAAGAAAGGAATCACCATGAAGCACGTTCTTGCCGAGTGCCTTGACCCCTGATGGCAGGCCCTCGGCTGCACACTACTTTCTCGTGAAGGCTGCGTTTGCGACGGCTTCCGATGCGTTCGAGTAGGCAGATTGCGCTCCAGACTTCAGACACACAATGTCATTGGTGCAGTAGAGCAGGTTAACGCCGAGGTCGCACCAGAACGCGTACTCCTTGGGCCCGCAGGCTGCCGCCACCAGCTTGTTGCTGGCGCGCGCTGCGCTCACAACGGCCTCAATGGCCCTGGTGACGTCGGGATGCAGCGGCTGACCCGGCACACCGTAGCTTGCCGCCAGGTCGGCGGGACCGATAAAAATATCGACGTCATTCATCGCGCAAAGTTCGCCGATGCGATCGACGGCGCACTTGGTTTCAACCTGCACCATGAGGCACAGTTCGTTATTCAATCGCTGCTGTTCGCCGGGCACACTCTCAATGAAGCCGTACCTGAAGGCGCGCGACACGCTGAAATTGCCGCGTTCGCCGTGAGGAGCAAACCTGGCGTACTTTACCAACTCGTCGATCTGCGATGTCTCAGTCACCATGGGCACATCGATGATGTCGGGGCCGCAGTCTGCTGCCTTCAATACGCTGTCGCGCCGCGTATCGGGAACGCGAATCATGGTCAGCATGCCGGTTCCAGCGGCCATGCGGCAAAGATCCGTGGCCTCGGCGAAGGTAATGGCGGCGTGCTCCATCTCGATCCAGATTGCATTGAAGCCGATGTGGGCCGCGATTTCAAGGAAGGCAGGATCGTAGAAATACAAAGCGGCGCCCAGAAGCGGCCGCCCATTGCGCTCTTCGATTGCCTGCCGAAACCGGTTCATGTTTTTCTCCTTTCCAATCGCAACGCCGGACCAACGGGGCCCAGCTCCCATCCTTTTGAGAAAACGATGTTCACCTGGCGACGATCACCGGACATCGGCGCGCGGTTGCGTTCATTGAGCGCGATGACCGCGAAGAATACAGCACCTCCTTTCGTGATTTGAAGGTCCGCCGGCAAAAGAGCCCCTTCCTCGGCTTTGACAATCGGGCGCCGCAGCCGGCGGTCTGCGGCGTCCGGTTGTTGTTCGGAATTAGAACTGCAGTTTGCCCGCGATCTGGAAGAAACGCGGGTTGTACTGCGATGTGACAATGCCGAAGGAGGAGAGGCTGGAGGTAGCGCCCCCAACCCCGCCCAGGTTGGGACGGTTGAAGACGTTGTACGACTCAAATCGCAGCAGGAAGGTGAGGCTTTCCCGGATCGCTGTCGACTTCGACAGGCTCAAGTCGGAGTCGGCATAGCCCGGATTCCAGAAACGGTTGGGCAACTCGTTGCCTTCGGTGCCAAACGAAGGAACCGGAAAGACCGATTGAACGGTTGCAGAGGTGAGGCCAGTACCAAATACGCCGGTCAGGTAGGAGTGCCGGGAGGTGTTAAAGGAATATCCGCCGGGGCCGATGTTGGGAAAATCGTAGTTGTTTCCGTCAGCGTTATAGTCGCCGCCGGTGTCACCCACCACGGTGGTGCCGGCAGGGCAAACGCCGCCCGATGGCGATCCGCTGGAACAGACGGGGGCAAAGGCCTGCGCGGTGTCGACGGTAAAGGGTGTCCCGCTCTGGAGAACAGTAGCGTCAGCGATGTTCCATCCGTTCACGAGGGGCTGGAGCGCCTTGGTATTTTCTCCATGCAACTTGGGGAGATCGTAGCCAATCGTCAACGAGATGCGATTCGGTGTATCCCAAAGCGACGGCCCCCAGTACTGCTTGTAGTTTCCGGAATTCGATTGCACCGTGGGATAGGTGTAGGCATCGTCCCACGCACTCGATCGCGTGTACGACAGGTTCACGAATCCGTTCGCGCTCAGTCGCCCCTTGAATTCGGCAATGAACGCGTTGTAGGTGAGGGTTGGCCCGTTAGTGGTGTAGCGGATGGTGCCGAAGTTGGGATTCAGGCGAACCAGCTTGCCGTTGTTCTGGATCAGGCTGCCGGGGAAGTTGTTGATGTCGTATCCGTAGTAGACGTTGGTGATATGGCCGGCAAAGTCGGTGTAGAGGTTGTAGGAGTGGGAACCGGCGTAGCCTGCGCTCGCAGTGAAGTTCCTGCCCACTGACCGTTCCAGGTTCACAGAGTAGTTATAGGTGTCGGTAGGCTTCAGGTTGGGGTTGTTCGCGGTGATATTCGATTGGAGGCCGGTAATTCCGCCTGCGTTGTTCAGCCCGGTTGAGGGAATGGTGGGATAGGTAAATCCAAACGGATAGGTATCGCTTGTTCCCAGGCTCAGGATGGGAGCAATACCCGTGCCCGTTGTGAAGGTTTCGCTCACCGGCGCCGGTGGGTTGGTGAATTCGTTCTGCACGTTTCCGAGGGTCACCCAGTCGTGGTAGAGACCTGCTCCGCCGCGAATGACCCAGACGTTATGTCCGGTGACATCCAAGGCAAAGCCGGCACGCGGGCTCCACGCATTGAGAGCATTGAGAAAAGCATTCGGCATCTGCTGCACGAATCCATTGGCTACTTGTTGTGTAATGGTTTGCCCCGACCCGTAGAAGAAATCGGCTAGCGTTGAATTGGCGCCCGGGTGCGGATTTCCCATGTCATCCCACCGCAGGCCGTAGTTCAGGGTCAGCCGCCTGCCCAGCTTCCAGGTGTCCATGCCGTAGAAGCCGTTGGCGTTGCCGAGAATCTGGTAGCTGTCGCCCGCCAGCCCGGCCTGTTGTCCGGTGAGCAGGTTATAGTAGACGCCGGTCTCCTGGTAGACGTTGTCCTCCACCAGGTTGACCAGGTTGGTGAAGCTGAAGGTCGGTTGCGACGCCCACTGCGCAAAGTACGCGTTGCTGTCGCCATGAAAGCCTTCGTATCCGAACTGCAGCGTGTGGCCCTTGTAGATGTGAGTGAAGGCATCGCGCCAGATTTCGTGGTGCTGCACATAGTTTTCATGCGGGCTGCTGACGCCGATGTTCGCGCTCCAGCCTGTGACGGTGATGATCGGCACATGGAAGGGCCCCGTGGGACTCACAAGTCCTTCCATCCTCAGATAGCCAAACGCGGCTTCATTCAGCGTGTTGGTGGAAAGAGTATGCGTCTCGTTGAACTGCACGGAATGGACATTGTATTTCGCCGCATTGGGCATGCCCGGCCGGATGGTGGGACCGCCCGTCTGCAAGTCGGTCTGGAAATAGTTTCCGTAGACGCGGTCCTTCTTGAAGTACTTGTCGATGCGCACGTTGTACTGCAGTGCATTGCGGTAGTTCGAGGCGTTGAAGACGCCGGTATCAAAGACCGGAGTGCTGCAAGGTAAATTGGCCAGCGCTGACGTGCCGCAGGTGGTGGGGAAGAGCTGCGCAGCGGTTTTTGACACAGCCACGTTGCTGGCCGCGCTTGCGGGATAGGCCTTCAACAGCTCCGTTCCGATATTGTTTGGGAAATTTGTCTCGGCCCACGCCGTGAATTGCGGATCCTCGAAGGTGTAGGTGGTGTTGCCGGTGGCGGTAAGGCCCAGCAGAGGCTCCCAGCCGGTGAAGAAATACATGCTCTTGAGAAAAGGAATGGGGCCGCCGAGTGTCGCCGAGATGTCGTTGGTGTGGAAGGGAGCGTAACTGTGCACGAACTCAGTGCCGGCGGAAAGCCGCTGGTTGGTGAAGTAATCGCTCAGCAGCAGGTGGTACTTGTCAGAGCCCGACTTGGTGGTCATCACCTCCACGATGGAACTGTTGCGCCCGTACTCCACGCTGTAGGTGTTCACCTGCACGGTGGTTTCGGCAACGGTGTCGGGATTCGGCACCAGGTTCAATACGCCGGGGCGTACGTCGCTGGTGATGTCGAGGCCGTCGGCCACATACATATTGCCTGAAAAACTTCGGCCGTTCGCGCTCGCGCTCACCGTCGTCTCTGCCGAGTAGTTGTCGTTGGATTGCCCGTTGTTGCCGAGCCCCAGCAGGCCCAGGCCGGTGACGCCGGGAGACATCTCCACCATGGTCAGGAGCGTGTGGCCCTGCATGGGCAGATCGCTGAGCGCCTGGGTATTCATGGTCAATTGGGTGCGGCTGTCGGCGGTATCCAGAATCGGCGCTTCGCCGGTCACCTGCACGGTCTGGGTCTGGCTACCAACTTTTAGCGCCACCGGCAATTCCATGGTTTGCTCGGTTTCGAGCGTCACAGCGATCTTCGCCGTGGCAAACCCGGTCGCAGTTACCGTCAATTGATAAGCGCCGGGAGCCAGGCTGAGAATGCGGAAGTCTCCCTGGGCGCCGGAGTTCGTCATGCGCGCCACGCCCGTCGCCTGGTTGGTCAGGGTGAGCGTTGCGCCGGGAATCACAGCGCCATTCGGATCCTGCACTGTGCCCTGCAGATTGCTGGAGAATTGGCCATAGCCGGGTGCGGCCAGCCCAAACAAAAACAGCAAGCCCACAAACAGCACTCGCTTCATCATCGTTTCCTCCTGTTTCGTCGATGGTCTCCACGTAGAATGTCTTCCGGAAAGCGCCTGCTGTGCGCGCCCGCCGGACGATGTCAGATTGGGAAGTTCAATGCCGAAATTTGCCCCATGCCGACGGCTGTGTGCTGCGCCCGGCGAATCCCGCAGGTGGCCAGCACCTCCATGCGTCAGGATGCGCTGAAGCACCGCCCAAACCCCGTTGAGCGCCATACTCCCGCGCATCGCTGAAACCGCGCAGATTTGGGAAATTGAGGACAAATCCATACCGGTCCGCGAATTTAGTTGAGTAAACTATCATTTGCTTTCTAATTGTGTCAATAGTTTTCATAAACGGAGACATGCGGGGCTGCGATTTCCCGGTAAGCGCTTTTGTTTGCTGAGCTTATCTGGTAATTTTCAGAATCCGCGGACCGGTGGAATGCAGAGAGCGGATAGGCGAGCTTCAACAGGAAGAATCCGGCTTGCGATCGGGTGTTAACATCAACCCCGCGAGACGCCCAGCCAAACGCGATTTGTGGAGATGAGAGATGAAGTTGACCAGGCGTGAGTTTTGCGAAGCAGGCGCTGCCTCCATAGCCGCTCTGCCTTTGCGCGATCTGTCCGCTGACTTTCCCGGCCATACCCCGGTGTTGGAAGCGGATCGGCAACTGCAAAAGTGGAGTTTCTGGAACAATCGCGACTGGGACTGGTACCAGGCCAACCTTCCGCTCTGGGAAAGTCCCGACGCCGAGATCGACGAGATTTACTACTATCGCGCCGAAGTCCTGACCAAGCACCTGCGCTACGCTTCGCCGGAGACGGGCTATGTTTTCACCGAGTTCTCCAACGCGGATACTTTGTCGTGGGCGGGGCGGTACAACGCGATTGGAGGGGCGGCAGATTTGCAGTTCGAAGAGATTCGCTGGCTGAAAAATCGCCAGTATGCACACGACTATGCACGCTATTGGATGCTGACGTCAGGGGCGCAACCGCGGAATTACGGCTTCCCGGCGGCCTGGTCGACCTGGCAGATGGCCATGGTGCACGATGAACCTTCGGTTGCGCTGGAGTTGCTGGATCATTACGTGGCGAATTATGAAGCCTGGGAGCGCGGTTGGGTGGAATATCCGCACGACAACGGCTTTGATGGGGAAAGACAACTGTTCTGGAACACGGGCCGCGACATGGGAGGCGAGTTCAATCTCGCCTCCTGCCAGCTTTCTGAAGAACTGCGTGGCATCGCCGGATACAAGATCCGCGGCGGCGCAGGATTCCGGCCTGACGTCAACGCTGAACTGTTTGCTGAGGCGCAGACCATCAGCAGGCTCGCGCATCTTGCCGGCCGCGACGACCTGGCCGAGCGTTACGCGCACAAGGCTGACCTGCTCAGGAAGAATGTGCAGATGTATCTGTGGGACCAGACGCGCGAGTTCTTCGTCCATCGCTGGAAATACGATGAGTACTCTGAAGGCGACACGGCCGGGCAAAAATCAATCCGCAGTTGGAGCATGATTTGGGAAACGAACCTTGACCGGAACGGGGGAGTGGGTTACAAGCCGGAAGAAAGCGGTAGAGAGCACGGAAGAGAACTTACCGGATATGTTCCGTGGCGTTTTGCATTGCCGGACGACGATGAGAAGTTTGCCGCTGCCTGGAAGTTCCTTACTTCGGCGGAGTATTTCTACTCTCCCTACGGTCCCACCACTGCCGAGCAAGGGGACCCGTGGTTCCACGTCGTGTATCACGCCTGCCGGCACAACGGTCAATCGTGGCCTTTTCACACTTCGCGCATTCTCTCAGCGGGCGCGCGGCTGTTGAACGACTATCAGAATCACGGCGGCTTTGACCGCGAAAAATACCTTGATCTCTTCAGAATCTATACCAAGATCCAGCACAAAGAGGGCAGGCCGCACCTGGCGGAGGCGCATCATGCCTTCAAACCTAAATGGGTGCAGGATGAGTGGCCCGGCTTGGACTATTTCCACTCGTCCTATATCGACCACGTCATCACCGGACTGGCCGGCCTGCGCCCGAAGGATGGCGACGAGGTTCAGATTCATCCGCTCGCGCCTGCGAGTTGGGACTACTTTGCTCTTGACGGCGTGGCCTACCGCAACCACACGATGTCAATCGTCTGGGACCGGAATGGCCAACGATACAAGATGGGGAAAGGGTTGCAGGTTCTCGTGGATGGACGAGTGGCTGCATCCTCGCCAGTGCTCGGTCGGGTCAGCGTTACTTTATCGCGAATTGAGGCCCGTCCGGCGCCGATCGAAGTGATTGTCTCGGCCAATGCCGAGGGATTGCCGTATCCCAAGGCGACTGCCTCGTTTACGGCGAAGTACAACAGCCCCGAATCCGCGCTGGATGGATTGTGCTGGTACGATCCCGATTTCGGCGATAAATGGACATGCCGGGGGAGCTGGGCTCGCGAGGACTGGTTCCAGGTCGACTTTGGATCGCCGAAGACCATTAGCGCAGTGCGGCTTTGCTTTTGTGAAGACGACAAAGAGGTGAGGGCTCCAGACAGCTACTCACTCCTTTACGAGGACGGCGGACGGTGGTTACCGATCGTGCCGATTTCCATGCACCCGGCAAAGCCGGAAGCGAGCCGGGCAAATACCGTGCAGTTTGCGCCGCTGACGACCCAGAAAATCCGCGCCGTGTTCAAGCATCGCCCCGGGATCGGCGTCGGGCTGGCGCAGATACAAGCATTAGCGGCGCCGTCGGGTCTACTTACGTGAGCTTTGCGAGCATTCGCCGCGCCGGAGCTGCATTAGAACCTGACCGTCAGGCCGCTGCGCGCCGGTTTCACAAGTTTGCCTTGGCTGCCATCGAAAAATTCCACTCGCAGTGACTCCGGCAACGGCTGATGGCCTGCAGGATCGGGCGCAAGCACAAGCGTCCGGTCGCGGTTGTTCCATGTGCATTCCACGCGCATGAATTCGCCGGCTTCATACCGATAGCTCGACCCGTCATCGTCATACCAGGTGAACCGGCCATCGGCGCCCGGGTAGATCCTAAGCACGACCTGTTCCGCTGCGTGCTGGCCAGTGTACTGCCTAACCGGGCCCATCGGCACAATTGCGCCGGCCTTCACATAGAGAGGCATCGTCTCCAGGTCCACTGCGCGCTCGATCGATTTGCCACCCTCCGTGCCGGTTCCGGTCCAGAAGTCCCACCATCTGCCGGCCGGTAGGTACAACCGCCGAATCGCGGCATTCTCTTCGTAAACCGGCGCGACGAAAAGATGATCGCCCCACATATACGCATCTTCGGTCAGCACCGCCTCCGGATCGTGCGGCCATTCAAGGCAAAGCGCGCGCATGAGAGGAATGCCCGACTGGTGGGCTTGCGCGACTGCAGAGTAGAGGTAGGGCAGAAGCTGATAGCGCAGGTTGAGATACTTGCGGCAGATATTCTCAACGTCGGGCCGATGCAGGTCGGCCTCAGTCGGCCAGTTTGCGGCCCAATCGCCGTTGACTTCTTTGGGGCCGGGGTCGCCGCTATTCCAACCCCAGGGGAGCCGCAACTTCCAGGCGCGGCCGTGCCCGCGGAACGACGGGCAAAACGAGCTGAACTGGAACCAGCGAACGTAGAGCTCGGGCGTGAGCTCTGCGGTGGGCAGAAAGCCGCCGGTATCCGATCCCCAGTAGGGAATGCCTGAAAGGCCGGTGGCAATGCCGTTGGTGATTTGCGCACGCAGCGCTTGCCATGTTGACGAGGTGTCGCCCGACCAAAGCCATCCATAGCGTTGCAGGCCCGCGTAACCGTTGCGATGCAGGGCAAAGGGTCTTTGCGCCGGCGCAACCTTGCGCGAACCATCAAAATACATGCGGTTGCGCTCAAAACGCGCGTACACGGAAAGCTGATCGCCTTCATCCGGCCACCAACCATCCACACCAAGACGCATGAGCGCAGCATGTTTTTCCCAATAAGCAGCAGCATCGCCAGGCGCGTTTGCGGCTTCACCGGTATCTGAAACACTCCCATGAAAGTCTGCGGGCGGCACGACGTGAAGAATCACTCTGAAGTGTTGTTCGTGGATTTGCTTCAGGATCGCTTCCGGATCCGGGAACACCTTCTCGTTGAACAGGAACGAGCCATGGCCTGTGTTCCATCCCGAAGGGCAGAAGCCCGTCCCCAGGTAGATCACTGCGTCGCAAGGTAACTTCTTTTCACGAAAGGTGCTCGCGATTTCCAGCACTTCGTCGCGGCTCACCAGCGTACGGTGCGACTGAACATATCCGAGTGCCCAGCGTGGCGGCATATGCGGATAGCCTGTCAGCTGTGCATATTCATGCAGCACCTCCGCCGGCCCGTTGCCAAAGAGCAGAAATACATTTCGCGTGGAGGTCGCTTGCGGGCCCCGATAAACGGCTTCTTCCTGCATGAATTCAAAACCGCCGAGTGGCTGACCGAGAAAGATTCCCCAGCCCGCCGGACTCATCACCCATGGAACCTGCACACGGGCTCCGAAGATTCGATAATCAGAGGCCGCTTGCCCGCTGATTGTTGCTTCTTTGCTACCGCGGTGATCGAACGGATGGGCGCCTTCTCCAAGGCCAAAGATGGGGCCATCGAGTAGAAAGTGGATGTCGGTGCTGCCGGGATCAAAACCGATCTCCTGCAGCTTTCTTCCGTTCTCAACGATCGCGATTCGTAACGGGTCTTCGCTGACCTGAAGGATGTATTTACCCCAACGAACCTCGCCTGCCTGTTCGGGTCTTGGGTTCTGAAGCGGGGACGGCCACTTGCCCGGAACAACCCCGAGCTCGTGGTCGGGGGCCTCATCGGCGACTGGCGCAATCCCAATCCGCAGCGTTTTCGCCGTCATCGATGTCAGCGTAAGATTGAGCGCTTCCGGGGCGCCGGTGAGCTTATGCGGCTGTTCACCGGCGAACACAGACGTGGCGCTCATGCGACGGCAGAGAAGCACTTGCGCCGAAGCGGCGCTCATTCCCATGAGGAGATTTCTTCTGGTGATCCGAGTAGACAATTGCGCTCCTTGTGTTTCGCGCATCAAGCCAGGCTTTAGAACCGAATCGATCAGTGAGATGTTCTTCGAGAGCTGTGACAACACGAAAATAGCAATTCTGCAGCCGATCTCGCAAACCTTATCAACAACGCCCGCTCATGGAACGGAATTTCCGCGGGATGGAACGCACTGCTTTTTCCCACCAGCCGAAAGTTCAGCCGGACGCAGCGGGAGAGGAAAATATCTGGCCGCCGCAGCCGGGGCACGGGAAGGGGAGCAAGCGCGACGAATGTTGTAGACAGACGGTGGCTGCAGCGGCTAGATTCTGTTCGCGGTTCAAACCATCTGGAGCAAAAGAATAATGAAGTGCGGTGCATGTTATTTGGCGGTCTTCTTCCTACTTTTTTCCTTGCGAGCATTCCCGCAGGATGGCGGCCCATCCAGGATTCCCCTCGGGCAGCTCGATCCCACGCGCTCTGTTGAGCAGCCACAACTTTTCTCGTCGTTTCACGCGCCCCTGCCCGAACAATATATCTGGACGCGAGAGGACTCGGCGGTCGGCAATACAGCCCACATCGATTACAGCGCGACCGGACCACATCACGCGCTGGTGCCGCATTACTTCCGCGCCAGCTTTACGGTGGAGAAGCTTCCCGCCCAGGCCACGCTTTATGTAGCGGGGCCGCGGTCGGCGACAGTGTACATCAACGGCCAACTGGCCGAGCGCGTGGCGAGCAATCTGCTGAACCCGCTGGACATGCATGTGTTTCGCGCTGACGTAACCCGCCTGCTGAAACGCGGGCAGAACGTGATTGCAATGGAAGTGGTGCGCGGGCGTGGCGTGCCGGGATTTGTGAACAACGCCATGACCATGCAGCAAATCTTCGGCGAAGTGCTGGTGGCAAAGATCGTTCCCGCCGCCGGAGGAGTCGACGCAACGCCACTGCTGACCAGCGGGCCAGGGTGGAAGGGCACTCTGCACACGACCGCGGGCTGGGAACAGGCGGGGTTCGATGATTCGTCATGGCCAGCGGTGATGCCGCTCAGCCCTATCGAGGGCTCCATCGATCTCTTCCAGTGGAATGCCGACGCCGGCCTGTATGACTGGCCCGGTTACGAAGGCGTATCACCATTCCTGGCGCACATGTACCTGCCTGCCGCGAGCGTCGAAGACGTAATGCCGGGGCGCAGCGAGTTCGAGAACCTCGATGCCCTTACAGCGGCTTCCGGAGCCGCTGTGGGTCAGGAGTTCAGCGTGAAGTTGGCAAGCGCGGCTCCGGGCGGCGCATATGCGCCGGAGCTCACGCTCGATTTCGGGCGCGAAGTGACGGGTCGCGTGGAATTGATCTCCGACAGCGACGCCGAGGCGACGGTATCGATCGAATACGGCGAATCGAAAGACGAGGTCGACCATGGCCCCTACCTGGGCGACAATGTGCTGCAACTGGGAGCTCACCAGACCGGACACGGACCCAAGTCTTCATTCCGTTATGCGCGCATCCGTTTTCTTTCCGGCGGGTCGCTGCTCAGGTTCAAGGCCATTCGCCTGGAAGACATCTATTATCCGGTCAAATACGAGGGTTCATTCCAATCTTCCGACCCGTTGCTGAACCGCATCTGGGAGACCGGCGTGTATACCGTTCACCTGTGCATGCAGGACGACATCTGGGATGCGCCCAAGCGAGACCGCGGGCGCTGGATGGGTGATGCCGACGTGAGTGGCCGCGTGAGCGATACCATCTTCTTCGACCGATTCCTCGTCAAGGACACGCTTTCGCGGCTGGCGGGCGACGTTCCGGTGGAGCAGCACGTCAACGGAATCCCGGGCTACTCGTCGTTCTGGTTCACCGAGCTCCAGAATTACGTGCGCCACACCGGCGACCATGCCTACCTGGAGCAGGTGAGGCCGCAGCTGGTGCAACTGCTGGAGCTGATGGACAAGGAATTCGACGCGCAAAACCAGTTCCTCAACCGCACCAAGGCGTGGCCGTTTGTGGATTGGGCGCCCGGCCTGTACGGCGACACACCAGAGGCGCGCCGCGGCACCACGCTCGAGTATTACCGGGCATACCTGGCAGCAAGTGATCTGCTGCGGCAACTAGGGGACACGGCAGACGCGGATCACTTTGAGAAACGGGCGGCGGAATTAAAACAAAGCGTTCAGGCGACGGTGTGGTCTGTGGCGGACGGCGATTTTGGTCCGCGCTGGCAAACGAATGCGATGGCAGTGCTCTCGGGCGTGGCCGAGCCCGGCCAGTACGGCCCGATCTGGACCAACGTGCTCTCGAAGGTGGGACAACCAACCTACCGTCCGGACCTGATCACGCCCTATTACGGAGCGTACGTGCTGGATGCGATGGCGAAGATGAATCACCGGGCCGATGCCTTGCAGTGGATTCGCGAGTATTGGGGCGGCATGATCGAGGAGGGCGCGACCTCGTTCTGGGAGGCGTACGATCCGTCCTGGCCGAAGAGTAATCCTCATACCGATCTTCAGGCCGACGGCACGACGGGATACTTTGTGAGCCTTGCGCATGGATGGTCGGCAGGCCCCACGTACTGGCTCATGGAGCAGGTTCTGGGCATTCGCCCCGTGGCAGAGGGATTCAGCAAGACCGTGATTCGTCCGGATCTGATCGATCTAAAGTGGGCGCGCGGCCAGGAGCCGACTCCGCAGGGAATGCTGAAGGTGGACCTCCGCGACGAAGGCGGTCTGCGGGCGGAGATCGACATTCCCCCGGGGGTGCAGGCGACCGTATTGTTTCCTATCGCAAAAGGCGCGCAGCAAATCATGGTGAACGGAATGGCGCGCAGCGGAGAGCAGGAAGAAGACGGCCAGCGCATCGCCATCACTCTCAACCAGGCCGGACATTACGACCTGCGGGCGCAATAGAGACGGACGGCGCTAAATTGCGAGGGGAGATGAGAGCACTGCGATGGGCAACGGCCTTTCTGGCCGGAACAGCGATTGTGTGCGCGCACGCGCAAAGCGGCGGAGGTTTCATCTTTCCGCCGTTGCGCACAAATAACGCGCTCCCCGGAACGCAGCCAGACAATCATGCCTCTACGGTGGTGGAACTGAAGAACGGCGATGTGATGGCCGCGTGGTTTGCGGGCACGAAGGAGGGTGCACCAGATGTGTCGATTTACGGCGCGCAGCTTGAGCACGGCGTCTGGTCCGCGCCGGTCAGGCTCGCCCAGGCCCGGGGAGTGGCGTGTTGGAATCCCGTATTGTTCCATACCAAAGATGGGCGGCTCTGGCTCTATTACAAATACGGAACGCGGCCCAGCACGTGGAAGGGCGCACGGAAGTGGAGCGACGACGAGGGCCGCACCTGGAGCGCCGAAGAGAAATTACCTGACGGCATTCTCGGCCCCATCAAAGATAAGCCCCTGGTGCTGAGCGACGGCACCATCGTAAGCGGATCATCGGTGGAGAACGTCAGTTGGACGGCGTGGATTGAGCGCTCGCAGGACCAAGGCAGAACCTGGACGAAATTCGGGCCGATCACCGTACCTGAGAGCATCGACATTCCCGATGCCGCAGCGCTTCGAGCCGGCACTGAGAATCCGCCACCTGCCTCGCCGGGCGTTTCCGCAAAGCTGTATCGTCCGCCCGCCAAAACCGTGGGAATCATCCAGCCTTCAGTGGTATGGCTGGGTGGCCGACATCTGCGTTTTTACGCACGGAGCCAGACGCGCGCGGCGCGGATTGCCGTGGCCGATTCGATGGATGACGGCGCGACGTGGACGCAGGCGCAATTCATCGACCTTCCCAATCCAAACTCGGGCATTGACGCGGCACGTCTGCGTGACGGCCGCATCCTGCTCGCGTTCAATAACAGCTACGACCAGCGCACACCACTGAACCTGGCAGTGAGCGGCGACGGCAAGCACTTCAAGATTTTCAAGACGCTCGAGGACGGACCGGGGCAGTACTCCTATCCGGCGATCGTGCAGGCCGCCAATGGCGATTTGCTCATCACCTATTCCTGGCGGCGGGAGACCATCAAGTTTTTACGCGTGCCGCTCGGCAATGTGCCGGCGGATCCATTGCCAGGTCCAGAATCCAGAAAATAAATGTATACTCTTGAAAATAATAGTGGCCTCGTCCTATATGCCATTCTTGTCGGCAAATCCGGAACGCAGCGAAGCCGGTGCAACTCCTCACGGCGCCAAGTGGGCCGACAATTTGGACGGGTCCGGCGGAGGAGGGCGCTGAAGTGCACTCCGACCTGGCCATCATCGGCGCCTATCTGCTCGCCCTGGTAGCGATCGGACTGCGTTTCTCTCGGCGCCAGAAAACCACCGAGGCATATTTTGTGGCCGGCCGCACCATTCCCGGGTGGGCCGCGGGACTTTCGCTGCTGGCCACCACCATCACCAGCGTGACCTTCATCGCCTATCCAGGCGCCGCCTACGCGGGGAACTGGACGCTGCTCAGCCCCGGCATTCTTTTCTTGCTGGTCATCGTTGCCATCGGACCGATCGTGGTGCCGTTCTTTCGCCGCGTCTTGGCCATGTCGGTGTACGAGTATTTCGGCCAGCGATTCGGCAGGCTGGTGCGCATGTATGCGGCGTTTGCGTTTGCCCTGGGCAGCTTTGCCAAGATGGGTTTTGTGTTCTATCTGCTGGCGCTCTCGGTAGCCAGCTTCACGGGCTGGCCGATGGGGCCGCTGATCGCCGTTCTGGGAATCATCACCCTCTTCTACACGCTGGTGGGCGGATTTGCCGCGGTCATCTGGACCGATGTTGCCCAAGGGCTGTTGCTGTGGATCGGCGTCGCGGCCACCATCGTAGTTCTGATTTTCTTCTCGGGCGCAACCCCGGCCGCCATGTTCCACCTGATCGCAGTCAGCGGGAAGACGAGTCTGGGGAGCATGAAGTTCGATCTCGCCGCGCCGACTTTCTGGACCTTGGCGATCTACGGTGTCTTCTTCTATCTGCAGCGATACACAGCAGACCAGACCGTGGTGCAGCGGTACCTGGCGGCCAAATCGGACGGCGCTGCGCTGCGCGGGATGGTTCTGGGCGCGTCGCTGTGCCTGCCGGTTTGGACTGCCTTCATGCTCATCGGCTCGCTGCTGTGGGCGCTCTATCGCATCACGGGCCAGGCGCTGCCGGCGGCGGTGACGCGGGCCGACCAGGTGTTCCCTTATTACATGGTGAGCCACATGCCGGCCGGTGTGGGCGGTCTGTTTCTGGCCGCTCTTTTTGGCGCCGCCATGTCGATGCTGGCATCAGATTTGAACTGTGTGGGACTGATCGTAGTCCAGGATTTTTATGCGCAATTCTTTCCGGGCCGCAACGACGCCCAGCGTCTGCGCTTCGGCAAGCTCGTGATTGTGGTATGTGGTTTGCTGGCCCTAGCGGAGGCGCTGGCCCTCACTCATACCCACAGTTCCGCACTGGCCCTCTATTACACCGTTACGGCCATCCTGGCGGGCGGATTAGCCGGCATGTTCTTACTGGCGTTCCTATGCCGCCGCGCCGGACGTGCCGCGGCGCTCACCGGCATCTTGGTCAACCTGATCTTCACCAGCTACGCCACGCTCACTCTGGGCGGGGGAAAGATTGTAAATCTCCATGGCTGCAACTACCCTTGGAGCGAATACACCATCGGCGCCTGCGGCAATCTTCTTTTTCTTGCCGGCGGTTTAGCCTGCGCAGCTCTTTTCCCGGGCGGCGCGGGGATCGGGCCGCGCCACACGCTGTGGGAGTGGCTTGCCGACCGCAAGCGCGTTCCCACGCAAGCCCTCCAAGTGGGAGACACGTTATGAATCGCTTGCAGCAAGCTGTCGCGCACAACGGCGGAAGGACTCTTCTCGGCGCAGCCCTCTACTTCTACGATCCCCTGTTTCTTGAAATCTGCGCCGAACTGGGCTACCAGGCCGTCTGGATTGAGATGGAGCACGGTCATATCACCTTTGCGCAGGCCGCGGACTTGTGCCGGATGGCGGCCGGCACCGGCATGCTGACCATGATTCGAATTCCCGACACGCAGCGCGCCAATGTGCTGAAGGCTGCCGAATGCGGTCCCGACATCCTGGACGTGCCCATGGTTGAGCAGCCGGAACAGATGGAAGAGTTGCGCAAGTACGCGCGCTTCGCTCCGCTGGGCAGCCGGGGCATCTTCTCGGTTTCGCGCGCTGTGCAATACGGAGTTGGCGGGCAGATCAAGGCAAAACAAAATGCGATCAATGCCGATCTTTGCCTGATGGCGCAGATCGAGACGGAAACAGGGTTGGCGCGAGTCGACGAACTCGCCGCGGTGCCTGACGTGGACCTCTTTATCGGGCCGTCTGACCTGGCTGCCAGCCTCGGTTATCCGGCGCAAACGGCGCACCCGGCGGTACAGGCGGCGGGCGCCGGCATTGTGCGCGCGGCCCGCGCCAACAACAAGTCAGTGGCAACGGCCTGCTCGCCCGAGGATTACGCGTTCTGGCTGGGGCAGGGCGTCGATCTGCTGTTCTGCACCAACGACATTACCTGCCTCAGGCAGGCGGCGGGCGACAGCCTGGCCAAAGCGCGAGAGATTCTCGCCAAGAGCGACGATGCGGCCGCGGCGAGTGACGATAGGAATGAAAGGCACTGACGGCTGAAGTTGAGCGCGCGCGAGCGCATTTCGATCCCAGTGAAGTAGCAAACTTTCACCATGTACCAAACCACCTCCAGCCTCACTTTCGGACCCCCTTCCGGTTGCCGCCGAGCTTTCATGGCAACCCGGCAACTCTGGGGAATGGTCATGCTGGTATTTCTGGCCGCGCAACTGCAGGCGCAGCGCGGGACCGGCAGCAACGTCTTCACCGTGCTGCACCCCCAAAACTATCGGCACTATATGCAGCAGTTCGCCGCGGACGAGTGCGAAGCCACCGGAAAAGAGCCCGGCAACGAGTGGCCGTGGATGGCAGCCAACATTCCTCTTTTCGCGAGCTCCGACAAGCAATTCGAAGAGATGTACTACTTCCGTTGGTACGCGTGGCAGAAGCACCTGGTGAAAACGCCGCACGGATACATCATTACCGAATGGCTGCCCAAGCCCGCCGAAGCGGATGGATTATACGGCGCGCTGCCCGACGCTGCGCCGTTTCATCTGGGCGAGGCGCGTTGGCTGCGTAATGCGCAGATCGCAGCTGACTACGCGCGCTTGTGGGCCCGGCCTGAAGCGCGGCCGCGCCTGTACAGCTTTCCCTGGGCCGATAGCGTCCGCAACGTGACCCTGGCCACCGGCGACGCGAAGCTGGGAGTCGATTTGCTGCCGGCGCTGATGGAAAACTACAAGGCGTGGGATGACCATCTCGATCCCGGGGTTGGACTGTACTGGCAGATCGACACACGCGATGCCATGGAGAAGTCTATCGGCGGCGACGGCTACCGGACGCCGTTGAACAGTTATATGGTTGCCGATGCTCAAGCGATCTCGGACCTCGCCTGGAAACCTGATGACCGTGCTCTTTCTGCTTTATGGGCGGTGAAAGCCATGTCGCTGAAAGAAGGCATCGAGTCGCGGCTCTGGAATCCGAACGACGCGTTCTACGAAGATCTTTCGCCGGCCGCTGCTTCCGGCATTCGCAAAGAAAAGCGCTTCAAGGACCCTGGAACTGCGCTGGAGTTCTCGGATGTTCGCGAACTGATCGGCTATATTCCGTGGGAGTTTTACGCTCCCACGCCGAGCCATGATGTGGCATGGAAGCAGCTTTTCGATGCGGAAGGATTCGCGGGCAAATACGGGCCGACAACGGCGGAGCGGCGCAGCCCGCGCTTCCGCTTTGCCTCAGACGATCAGTGCACATGGAACGGCCCCTCGTGGCCGTACGCGACGACGCAGACGCTGCTGGCGCTGGCCAATCTGCTCAACGGCGCGCCCCAAGCGTTCATCGGCGAGGAGCAGTACTACCAACTGTTTTCGAACTACGTGCTCTCGCAGCACATCAAGCTGCCCAGCGGGCGCGTGATTGACTGGATCGATGAAGATCTGGATGCCGATACCGACGAGTGGATCGCCAAGGACATCCTCATCCAGAAAAACAGGCAGGTGGGCCGTGGCAATTACTACAATCATTCCGGCTTTGCCGATCCGCTCATCACCGGCCTGATCGGGCTGCGTCCCCGCGCCGACAACAAACTGGTCGTGCATCCCTTGCTGCCGCCCGGTGAGTGGACTTACTTTGTCATCGACGGATTGCCGTATCACGGGCACTTGCTGGCGATCGTCTACGACCGGACCGGCAAGGAGTTTCATCGTGGGCGCGGACTAACGATCTTCGTCGATGGCAAGCCGATCGCGAACCGGCCAAACCTCGGCCAGCTCGAGGCCACGCTGCCCGTGAATCGCGGGGCCGGAGCCAAGGATTAGGCGCAGGATCTATTCCCCAAGGAGAACGTGCGTGTCGAAACTGAAATCCTTTTCCTTGCTGCTTTCACTCATCCCGATTCCTCTCTTCGCGCAAGGTGTTGGGCAAATCCCCGTGGTGCGGATTCCGGCAGGCTCGTTCACCATGGGCGCCGATGCGCAACAACTTTCCAACGCGGTGGTCAGCGGATTCGGCGTCAACTCAGACCGTCCCGCGCACGGCGACTTCGACGAAGCGCCGGCGCACAAGGTAACGCTCAGCCACAGCTTTTCGATCGCGACGCATCTCATTAGCGCCGAGGAGTTCCAGCAATTCGATCCTTCGTACCAAGGCGTGGCCGCATACCCGAACTATGCGGCGGGCATCAGCTACGACCAGGCCCTGGCTTTTTGCGCGTGGCTGACGAAGCAAACCGGCAAGCCCTGGCGCCTGCCCACCGAGGCAGAGTGGGAGTACACCGCTCGCGCCGGCACGCAGGCGCCTTTCTTCACCGGCGATGCGCCGCCTGCACCCGGGCAGGCCAACCCATGGGGCGTAGTGATGGGCGAAGGCACGCCGGAGTGGGTCGCGGACTGGTACGGACCTTATCCCGCCGGCGCGCAGGTGGATCCAACGGGCCCGCTCAACGGCAATACGCGCGTGGTGCGGGGCGGCGGCTTGGATTTTCGCAAGTCGAAGCCGGGCGAATCGTACCCCGCCATGGCGCCCTACTTCGCGCGTTCGGCAAATCGCGCCAGCATGGCGCCCAGCTTTTCGTCGCGTGAAGGCAATATCGGATTTCGCGTGGTACAGGCGCCCATGCCGGCGCCGCACCCCTCGCCTGCGTGGCAATCTTTTTTCCGCACCGATGTGAAGCAGATGGGAGTCGATGTGGGGACAGGGCCGGATCCCCGGACTCCGTTTTATCGCGGGCACGAACTCTTCCCCAACCTCAACGGCCAACCGATGCCGGAGGTGGGATGGAAGCTGGGATTGGCGCAGGGGCTGGGCGTCGCGTATCACAACTCCGCCGTGCAGGTGCTGGAAAACGGAGATGTCGTCGCCGCCTATTACAACTCGCCGAACAAGGAAGACGATCCTGACCAGACAATTCTTATAATGCGGCGCCGCGCCGGCTCTGAGGACTGGGATATGCCGGAGCCCTGGCCGTATTTTGCGGATGCGGCGTGCGCTGCGCCTGTTTTCTGGAACGATCGTGGCGCACTGTGGCTGTTCTTCGGTTTCCCGCGGCTCATTGGCGCGCCGCCCTTTGCCTACACAGTGTCGTACGATAACGGCGTCACGTGGAAGCCGATCCAATTTCCGCACTTTGACGCCCCTGTTGGGCGCTATACCGCGCAGCCCATCAATTCATTTGTGCGAGCCAGCGACGGAACTCTCTATCTGCCCACCGATGCGATTGGGTCGACGTCGGTGGTGTGGGCTACGCGAAACCACGGCGAGACTTGGTACGACACCGGTGGACGAACCGCGGGACGGCATACGACGCTGGTCATCGCGCGCAACGGCGATCTGCTCGGTTTCGGTGGCAAAGACTCTTCGTTTGAGGGGCGCATGCCGCTGTCCACCAGCTCCGACGGTGCTAAGACGTGGGAAACGTCCAAGACGTCCTTCGATCCGCTGGCAAGCGGCGAGCGGCCCAGCGTCATCCGGCTCGCCGATGGACGGCTGTTCTTCGCCGCCGATTTCAATCCGCATGGTGAGAAGCACGTCCACAAAGACGGGGCCTATGTCGCGCTCTCTGACGACGACGGAAAGACCTGGAAGCAGAAGCGGCTTCCTGCAGACATTCTGACCGTCGGCTATACGACCGCAACGCAAAGCCCCGACGGGATGATTCACGTCGTCACTTCGAAGAACACCGTAAACTACGAGATCGAGCTGAATGAGGCGTGGGTTCTGTCCGACAGCGAAGCCTCAACGCCCGCCCCGGATTCCGTGAAGCACGTTAAGGAACATCGCCAGTACGAGCTCAACGGAAAGCCGAAGGCTGTCTGGTCCACAGGAATCGCCAACGATGGCGAGATTTTACTTGAAGGAACGCAGACCTTCTATTTCGACGACGGCAAACCGCAGTGGATCGCGCATTTCCACCTGGGCAGAAAGACTGGCGACGAGGTGTTCTACCGCGCCGATGGCTCGAAGCAGTGGGAGAAATTCCACGCGGATGACGGAACCTGGACATGGCGCCAATTCGATGCCGCCGGCCGGCTCACGGCAGAGTCGCGTTGGCACGACAAGACCCTGCTCAGCTTCTCGCTCGGGCCGGAAAACCCGGAGGCGGCCAAGTGATCCGTCCAGGTGCGCGCAGTCTCTGCGCGGCGCTTGCGCTTGCCGTCTGCGTCTCACTTGCCGGAGCCCAGCCACCCGCGACGAAGAGCTCCAATGGCGCGTGGCTGTTTGCATATTTTCAGGAACCGGGGAGCCAGGGGATCTACTTTGCGCTCAGCCGCGACGGACTGCATTACACGCCGCTCAACGATGGACAGCCGTGGGTAAAGCCGGCGCACTCCGGCGAGCTGATGCGCGATGTATATCTCACGCGCGGCCCCGAAAGGACCTTCCAGATGGTGTGGACGTGGAACTGGCGCGGCGATTCGCTCGGCCATGCCTCGTCGCCCGATCTGCTGACATGGCCGGAGCAGGATGAGATTCCCATCATGGCGGATGTTGCTGCGACCAA
>Ga0335078_10000264_pt1 | contig 84706 bp, 80 predicted proteins | sample Lox_Sample_32_FD_206711 | JGI IMG/M metagenome (GOLD analysis project Ga0335078, IMG submission 206711) | Soil microbial communities from Loxahatchee National Wildlife Refuge, Florida, United States - Lox_Sample_3.2 | ecosystem: Environmental > Terrestrial > Soil > Wetlands | place: USA... | reverse complement strand
ACGCGTACCTGGGGACATACGCGGCCAGTGTCTGAAGCGCCGCTTCCTCGGCCTTGCCGCTGCGGCACCAGCCGGGCCAGTCGAGGGCGCAGGCGAAAACGCGCTTCCTCCCCGACTCCAGATAGACTGCCGTCGCCACCATGGCGCGATCCTCTCATCCAGTGGCTCAGCCGCCCTTGAGAGCTGCGCCCATCCGGTCACAGATCTCCGTGAGGACCGCACCCGAGGTGGCGAAGTTGAGCCGCACGAAGCCGTCCCCGCCTGCCTGGCTGACGTGCGTCCGCCTTCGGTCATCATCACCGGGCGCCGGCTGGGCCGCCAGGACGCCGCGGAACTCCACGAAGCCGGACCCCCCGCTCAGCCTCACGTTCGCCCGGTCCAGGAAGAAAGCCGCCGGATCGCCGTCCAGCCCAAGATCACGGCAGTCCAGCCAGGCCAGGTAGGTCGCGTCTGGGTTCACGTAGCCGATGCCGAGCGGCCGGAGCATCTTGCCGATGATCCGGCGGTTCTCGTCAAGCCTTTCGAGCACGGCCGACAGCCATGGGCCACCATCGCCCCACGCGGCCAGGGTCGCGGTCACCCCTGGCACGTTCGCAGCGCCGAACACCAGGGGCGGCAGCGCCGCGAACGAACGGCGGACGGCGGGCGATCCGACGTGCGACACCGCGCATCTGATGCCGGCCAGGTTGAACGCCTTGGTCGCGGAGGTGAGCGTGACAGTGCGCGCGGCCGTCGCGGCTGAAATCGAGGCGAATGGTACGTGCTCGTGCGGCGGGTAGGTCAGGTCCGCGTGCACCTCGTCAGAGATGACCAGCAGGTCATGCGCGGCCGCGATGGCCGCCATGGATTCAAGTTCCCGCCTGGTGAACGAGCGGCCTGTCGGGTTGTGCGGGTTGACCAGGATCATCGCCCGGGCATCGCTCGCCGCGACGTCGCGGGCGAAGCGCTCCGGATCGAATCGCCAGCCGGCCGCGGAACGCTCCATGGGGATCTCGACGAGACGGCGGTTCATCACCGCGAGCGTCTGGAGGAACGGCGGATACGCGGGAAGATGCATCGCGACAGCGTCGCCCGGCGCGGTCGCGACGTGCAGCACCGCCTGCAGCCCCTGGATGATGTCGCTGAACTCGCGCACCTCGCCCGGATCCAGCGACCAGCCGAAGCGCTCGGCCATGCGGCCAGCGAAAGCCTCACGCAGCGGCACGGCCTCGTACAGCCACTCGGGGTAACCGAGATCACCGCCCGCCACCAACGCGGCGAGGGCCGCACGTACCGCCCGGGGCGCCGGGAAATCCATGTCCGCGACCCAGGCCGCGAGCACGTCGGGCCCGACCGACCGCCACTTGAGGCCTGGTTTGGCATGCAGCCAGCGCGGGTCGACGTCCAGTTCGGCCGCGTCACTTCTCATCCGCACCCTCCGTCCGGCCTTCGCCGCTGCGCGCCGTCCCGGCCTTCGCCGCAACGCGTGCCCGCGCGCGAGTCCCACCCTAATGTCCCCGCTTCAGCATGATCGCCGCGCCGCGGGGTAACAGCCAGACATAACGGCCAAACATGACGGCAGAAATAAGGGCCCGAAACAACCCTGACGGGCCACCTGCGCGGCTCCCTGGCGGAGCATGCCGGGCAGGCGGCCAGGGCGGGGCGCCCGGCGAGCGCCTTCCGGAAGGGCAACCACCCGGACCGCCGGGCGACCCGCCCGCTGACCAACGCGCATGGATCAAAGCGCGGCAGCCGTTACCCCTCCCCCGGCGGACGCCCGCCGGAGCCACGCGCGAGCCAACCAATGGCGCATTGCTGGGTCAAGGGCTGGGGTTGGCGTCAGGCACTCCGGAGCAGATGTTGTCCGCGGCGTTCCTGGTCTGTACCGGGGCTGGCCCCGTGCTTGACGCTGCCCCGCTGCCGGATGGGGCAGCCGGGACTCGCACTCCGGCGAAATCGGAGCCGACGGTGAGGGTGAGGGGCCCGCTGCTGCCGGTGTTCTGCGCCGCTGGAGGCTGGTTCAGCGCCCGGGCCAGGACGTAGGCTCCCGCTGCGGAACCGTCGGCGTAGCTGACCGTGGTCGTGGCCGTGGCGGCCCACGCATCGCCGACCGAGACCACGTCCAAGCCGAGCTTCCTGAGCCCGGCCGCAGTCTGCGCGGCCAGCCCCGAGACAGCCGATCCGTTGAGCACGCTCACCCGGACCTGGGCGGCCGCCGGCGTGGGCAGGTGGCCATGCCACAACTGGTCGGCTTTCAGCATCTGCCAGATGACGTCGTCCTGCGGCTGTGCCGTAAGCAACCGGTTGGGGTCGGCCGGATCGGTCAGCGTCGGCATGGTGACGAAGGTCACGTCCCGGGTGTGCAGGTTGCGCGCCATTGCCGCCTGGCCGAGCAACTTGGCGACCGACCCCAGGCCCGGGTCGACGGTGAGGGCCTTGGTGCCCGCGTCGGCGATCTGCAGTAGCTTGACGGGGTTTTCCAGGGTCTTCTGGCTGGTGACCTTCTGCATCAGTGACGACATGAACTCCTGCTGGAGCTTGATCCGGCCCAGGTCGCCGCCGTCGCCCACCCCATGGCGGGTGCGGACGAACGCGAGTGCCTGGTTGCCGGTGACCAGATGCCGGCCTGCCGCGAGATCGAGGTGGCTGTAGGGATCGTGCACCGCCTGGGGCAGGCAGACCTCGACCCCGCCGAGCACGTCAACCATCGTGCGGAACGAGTTGAAGTCAAAGCGGACAAAGTGGTCGATCCGGATACCCGTCAGGTGCTCGACGGTGGCTACCGCGCAGACGGGCCCGCCCTCGTTCATGGCCCCGTCGATGATCGCGTCGGGAATCGCGGGTTCGGTGCCGCTACCGGTCCGCGACGGGCACGCTGGCTCATAGACCAGCGTGTCCCTCGGGATCGACACGACGGTCGCGTGGGTATGGGCAGCGTCCACGTGCACCAGGACGAGATTATCCGACAGGTCGGTGCCCGGGTCGTGGCCGAAGCCTGGGCCCTGGCCGTCCCGCGTCTGCGAGCCCAGGATCAAGATGTTCTCCACGCCAGGCGGCCCCGCCGGCGGCCGGTTCTGCAGGCCGCCGAACGCATTCACCACATGCAGGTTGCCATCCAGCTTCGCGTAGACCGCGTAGGCTCCCAGGCTGACCACCACGACGACGGCGGTAAATACCGACGCGACCCAGGCCCATATCCGGCCGCGGCGGGTCAGCCGCACCGGCTGAGCCACGGGCCGAGCCGGCCCCGGCCGAGCCAGCCCCGAACCGGCCGGCTGCCCAGATGGATGTGACACGTACCCGGGTGGCATCCCGCGCCCAGCCGACCCGCCGCTCCACGCGCGAGCGTCACCACGCTCACGGTCTCGGCGGCGCGGATCGTCCCGCCCGGGGTCCCTCATGTTCTGCCCTCGGCTCACCAGGCCGGTCTCCCGGCGCGCGCTGCCCGCCGCCGATGCGCACCGTGCGGCCGCGGTGCGGCGCCAATCCGGCGGGGCGCGCGGAAACCACGGTGCCAGTTCCATGATTGCGCAACCCGGCAAGTCATGAGGATACACGCTGGCGGTCGCGGTCCCCGGCACTTGCGCCCGATGGCGCCGCACCACACCTGAACGCGAACGAAGGTTGTTTCCCGGCATGGCGGCGGCGGGGCCCGCGCCATGGCGTCGGCGACCTCACAGCCAGGGCGCAGCGCTGCGCATGTAGCAGGCCTTCACGGCGAGCGTGGCCGCGCAGTAGCCGCCGAGCACCGCAGCGAGCATCGGGAAGTAGGAAAGCGGCAGGGCCTGCATGTTGAGCATGGATGCCAGCGGTGAGAACGGTAGGTACAGGCCCGTCAGCATCACGGCCACGGTGGCCAGCGGTACCGGGCCGGCGGCATGGTGGCGGGCGGACGGCCGCGCTTTGCTGCGCAGCAAGTGGACGGCAGCGGCCTGGGTGAGAAGGTTCTCAGCGAACCACCCGGTGCGCAGCAGGGCCGGGCTTCCGTGCGGGCCCATGATCCGCCACAGGATCGCGAAGGTCGCCAGATCCGCCAGCGTGTTGACCGGCCCGAGGCAGAACACGAACCGGGCAAGGTCACGCGGGTCGAAGGTGCGCGGGCGGCGAAGCGATGGCTCATCGACGCGATCGAAGGCGAGAGCGAGCTGCGACAGATCGAAGCACAAATTCTGCGCGAGAACCTGCAGGGGCAGCATCGGCAGGAAGGGCAGCAGTGCGCTCGCGGCCAGCATCGACAGGCTGTTGCCGACGTTCGAGGACACCGTGATCTTGATATATTTGACGATGTTGCCGAACGTCCTGCGGCCCGCGGAGACTGCCTGCTCAAGGGTCATCAGGTCCTTGCGGAGCAGGATCACTTCGGCGCACTCACGCGCGACGTCCACGGCGTTCGCCACGGAGACCCCCACGGGCAGCCGAACACGTCCGGGCCGGCGTCCGGGCCGACGTCCGGGCCAGCGCCGCTTCCCGCCCCGTCAGGCGCCGGGTACTTGGCCGATGAGAGGGACTCGCCGGTCAGGACGGCCTGGCTCACCTTCAAGTCATCCGTCCGCAGCAACCTCAGGTCCGCGGGAACCATGTCCCCGGCGATCAGCCGCACGACGTCACCTGGTACGAGCTGGTCAATGGGCAGTTCCCTGGCAACGGGCGCGGATCCGGTGCTGGCTCGCCGGACCACGGTGGCGGTCGCCGCCACCATCGCGCGCAAGGCCGCCGCGGCCCGGTCTGACCTGCGCTCCTGCCGAAACCGCAGCACGCAGCTGATCACGACCATCGCGGTGATCACGGCCGAGCCGCCCAGGTCGCCGGTGACGACGGACACGGCGGCCAGGCACCCAAGCAGCACGACGAACGGATTACGGACGGTGGCTAGCAGCCGGACGCTCCAGCGCGGCGGCCGGGCCCACGACACCGCATTCTCCCCGTACCGCGCCAGCCGCGCGTGCGCCTCACGCTCCTGCAGGCCGCGCGGCCTCGACTCCAGCCGGCGCATGACCATCAGCGGCGGCAGTTCCGCGTATTCGGTCAGCACGGAGCTTGCCCGCGGCCCTGCGTACGGTTGCCGCGACGCCGGCTGCCCGGTGCTTATGCGCTCAGGCGCCCACGCCACGCCCGCGCTCCGTGCCGCCCCGCTGGTCCCGCAGGTGCTCAACCATGTGCCGCACGATCGTCACCACGTGCGGGTCGTCGACCAGGTAGACCTGATGCCGGCCTTCTCTGCGCGACCTGACCAGGCCGGCCAGCTTCAGCTTGGCCAGATGCTGGCTGACCGCCTGCAGGGAGCCATCCACCTGCCCGGCGAGGCTTCCGACGTCACGTTCCCCCTGGGCCAGAACCCAGACGATGTGCAGGCGCATCGTGGAGGCGAGCAAACCGAACTTGCCGGCGGCGTCCTGCAGCAGTTCCGGTGGCAGCTCGCCTCCCCCGGGCCCGGCCGCGGCCACGGTGATCACCTCCGTCTCCCCAACCAGTGGGGCCTGCGGGCCGGTCCGCAAACACCACCCGCAGGATCTCAGACTTGCCAGGTTGCGCAATCCTGAAATCTAAACTGGTCCGGGCGAGTGGTGACAGGAGGCAGCCGATGAGCAGTCAGGTGTCGGGCCGTGCCCCGTACGCGCACCTCTACACGGTGGTTCGGCATCCGCGGGTGCATGCACGTAAGCGCTGCGGCCCTGCCCAGGTCGAAAACGAGCACATCGGGTTCAACGGCCAGGTGGCCGCGTGGATCACGGCCAAGGTCGGGTCGATGTGGACGGTGTACATCTGCGCGGCGATCACGGCCATTTGGATGCTGCTCGGATCCAGGCACTTCCTGAACTTCGATCCATATCCCTATCCGTTCCTGCTGTTCCTTGGGAATGTGGTCCAGCTTCTGCTGATCTTCATCATCCTGCTCGGCCAGCAGGTCCTTGGCCGCACCGCGGACAAGCGAGCCACGCAGACCTACGAAGACGCAGAGGCGATCCTGCACGACTGCGAACAGATCCAGAACCATCTGATCGCCCAGGACACCCACCTGGCGAGCTGTATCGACCTGGGCGCGGAGGAGCGGGAGACCCTGGCCACGGCGGCGGAGCGGCTGGATGCCCCACCGACGATGGACGACGAGTACGTGGGCTTCAACGGCCGGCTGGCCGCCTGGATCACGAACAGGGCCGGCACCATGACGGCCTTCTATGCCGCCGTCATCTTCCAGCTAGCGTGGATAGCCCTCGGCCAGGCGTTCCACTTCGACCCGTACCCGTACTCGTTCTTGCTGTTCCTGTCCAGCCTCACCCAGCTCCTCCTGATGTTTGTGATCATGGTTGGGCAGCAGGTGATCGGTAGGGCCGGGGACAAGCGCGCGGTGCAGACTTACCTCGACGCCGAGGCCGTGCTGCACGCCTGCGAGCGGCTGCAGGCTCACCTGAGGGCGCAGGATCTGGCGATCGGCCACATTGTCGCGCACATGCGCGGCTGCCGCCCAAGCCGCGTCTGACCAGGATCCGCCGAACCCGGCGACGACGGTCCAGCCGAGGAGCGCGAGCGCCTCGGCAGCGTGCCTAGCTGGCCCTTCGCTCTGGCTAGGGCATGTCCTGGCGCGACCGCCAGCCACGCCGGCCAGGGCGTTGTCCCCGGCCGTGATCAGCCCCGCCAGTTGCGAGGCAGGCGCGCTGGCAGGCAGACTGTGCGCTTGGCGATGAGGCTCGCCACAACCGCGGACCACCACGATCCCGCTGATGGCCTCTACCACCCCCGCCGGTTCACCCGGCGGCTGGAAGGAGGCCACCGTTGGTTGTCCGTGCGCCCGGGCCGCCCGGCGATCGCCGGGGCGGGCCCGCCCGCTATGTGACGCCGCCTGGAGCGAGGCGATGAGCGCGGCCCTGCCCATCCCTGCCATTCAGGTCCTCCAGGTCCTGACGGTCGCGTGCGCGTCGCCCGGTGTGTCCGGCAGCATCGCCAAGGTCGAGGCGCGGCTGCAGGGGCGGCGCGGGCCGCGGATCCGCCAGCCGTATTTTGACCTGGCAAAGCTGTGCCGCAAGGAAGCGCTCGCGCCGGAGGGCGCGAGCTGGTTCTTCCTCGCCGCGCCGCTTGTCGCGGTCACCTGCTACCTGACCGTGCCGCTGCTGATCCCGGTGCTGACCAGCTATCCGCTGCCGCTCGGTTATATGGGCGACATCCTCGGCGGCGGGTTCATCCTGTCGCTGGCCAGCTTCGTCGTGGCGGTGGCGGCCCTGGAGACCGGCAGCCCATACGCGCAAATGGGATCGAGCCGGGCCAAGACCTTCGGGGCCATCACCGAGCCCGTGGTGCTCTTCGTCGTGTTCACGGTGGCGCTTGTGACCGGAACTGACCTGCCGTACGCGCTGGCCGCGACGGTCCGCTCGTCGGCCAGCCAGATCATCCGGCCCGCGCACCTGCTCGCCGCCGCTGCCCTCTTCATGGTCATCCTGTCCGAAACCGGCCGGATTCCAGTGGAGACGCACACCGGGACCAATGAGTTCGGGATGATCGAGGAGGCCCGGCTCTTCGAGCACTCCGGCCCCTATTTCGCACTGCTCAAGCTGGGCTCGGCGATGAAGCAGCTGATCCTGTTCATCATCTTGGGTAACGTGTTCATCGCGCCCTGGGGGCTGGCCGCGACAACGCGCCCCGCCGATGTCGCGCTGGCGATCGTGGCGCTGCTCGCGAAGGCGGCCGGGATCGGCATCGTGGTCGCCGTCATCGACAACTCGTTCGCCAAGCTGCGGCTGTTCAAGATCACCGAGTTTGCGGCTGGCGCGTTCCTCCTCGCGGTGCTCGGCGTATTCACCCTCTACCTGGGAGGTGGCTGATGCACGCCGCCCAGGTGGGCGCCGTGGCCGACGGAGCGCCGAGCGTGTTCACCGGCGGCGCGAACCTGGTCGCCGTCATTGTCCTGCTGCTCGAGTTCGGCATGTTCAGGCAGGCACTGCTGCGCGATCAGGTCCGGCTCTACGCGGCGCAGTCGTCGGCGGTCTGCGCGCTCACCGTCATCGTGGCGGCGGCGCGGCACCTGCCCGAGCTTTACCTGCTCGCGGCGCTTTCCGCGGCGCTGAAGGTCGTCGCCGTGCCCGCGGTGCTGCGCAGGGTGCTGCGCGGCACGCAGCACGAGATCGCGGGCAGCGGCGCGCTGAGCCTGGCGAGCACGGTGCTGCTGGCCATCGCGGTGGCGGCGTTCGGCTTCTTCGCGGTGGGCAGGCTCGGCATCCAGGGCCCAGCGCTGCCCAAGACCGCGCTTGGTGTCGCGATCGCCGTCGTGCTCGTTGCGTTCGTGCTGATGATCGTCCGCCGTGACGTGGTCTCGCAGTCGGTCGGGTTCTTCTCGCTGGAGAACGGGGTCTCGCTGGCGGCCCTGGTGGTGGCGGCCCAGATGCCGTTGATCCTCGCCGTCGCCTTCCTGTTCGACCTGCTGGTCGCGGTCGTCGTCTTCGGGGTGCTGATCCGCTTCCATCACGGCCGCGCGGAGTCCCTGTCCACTGCCGAGCTGACCAGCCTGCGAGGGTGAGCCGTGATCGTGGGAGGCATGGCAAGCGCGGCGAGCACGCCGAGCACGGCGAGCACGGCCGCAGCCACGGCCATCCTGTTCCTGCTCGTCGCGCCACTGATCATCGGACTCGTCGCGCTGAGGTTGCCGATCGGCACCTGCCAGGCGCTGACCACCGCCACCGGTGCCCTTAGCTTCGCGGCGGCGATCACGCTCGTGCCCGCGGCGGCAGAGCGTGACGTGACGGTCGGGCATTACGTGCGTGCCGACGCCATCTCGGTGGTGTTCCTGCTCGCCACCGGCTTCCTCTACCTGACGGTAGCCGCGTACTCGATCGGCTACCTGCGGCAGGACGCCCGCACGCCGGAATTCACCCGCTACGCGCGCCGCTTCTACGCCGGCCTGAACCTGTTCGCCTGGGCGATGCTCGCAGCGCCGCTGATGAGCAGCCTGGCGCTGCTGTGGATCGCCATCGAGGTGACCACGGTGATCTCGGCCCTGCTGGTGGCGATCGAGGACACCGACGGTGCGGTGGAGGCCGCCTGGAAGTACGTGCTGATTGCCTCGGCAGGCCTCGGCATCGCACTGCTCGCCACCGTCTTCACGTACGCGGCGGGCGCACGTGTGCTCGGCCCGTCCTACGATCTGGCGATCACGCCTCTGCTGCGCGCGGGCGCGCATGTCCCGCACACCGCCACACGGCTCACGTTCGTGCTCGCGGTCCTCGGTTATGGCACCAAGGCGGGCCTGTTTCCGGTGCACACCTGGCTGCCTGATGCTCATTCGGAAGCCCCGACGCCGGTGTCGGCGCTGCTTTCCGGGTCGCTGCTCGCGGTGAGCTTCTATGCCATCCTGCGGTACTACCAGGTGGGCACCGCCGTGCTCGGCCCGCGGTTCCCGCAGGCGGTGCTGCTCGTCTTCGGCGTCTCCTCGCTGCTGCTCGCCGCGCTCTACCTGCTCGACCAGGGCGACCTCAAACGGCTGCTCGCATACTCGAGCGTCGAGCACATTGGCATCATGACCATAGGGGTTAGCTTCGGCGCCCCTGTCGCGCTGGCTGGGGTACTCCTGCATGTACTCGCGCACGCGGCCGCGAAAGGCAACGCCTTCATGGGCGCGGGTGTGCTGGTCCGCAAGTACGGCAGCAAACAGGTGTCCGCCATCCGCGGTGGCCTTGACCTGCTCCCGTGGAGCGGACCGCTGTTATTGATGGCCGTGCTCGCGCTCGCCGCGATGCCGCCCTTCGGGATCTTCCGCAGCGAGTTCGAGATCGTTGCGGGTGGCTTCGCCTCGTCCCGCAACGCGGCCGCGGCGGTGCTCGTGATCCTTGTGACCGTAGCGTTCCTCGGCTTGTCCGCGGCAGCGAACCGGATGCTGCTCACCCGGGCGCCCGCAACGCTCCCGCGCGGCGAGCCCAGTACCTGGATGGTGATCCCCGTGGTGGCCGGGATCGTCGCTCTGGTCGTGCTCGGCGTCGACCCGCCCGGCCACCTGGTGGCGCTGCTTAGCCGCGGGGCCGCGGAACTTGGCGGCCTCGCATGACGGCGCCGGCACCGGTGATCGCCGCGGCATCGCTCGCCAGCACGCTGGCTGCCCGGGTCGCTACGGGGCTGCGGTTCGCCGGCCTGTTCGGCACCGTGGTGCCCAGTGGCGTGCTGATTTCTGCGCACCTGGCAGGCGGCGGCGATGTCGAGACCATCGACGCGTTGCTTCCCTCAGGAGCGGAAAGCTACCCCGCCGTGAGCCCGGTGATCGGCGCGGCATTCTGGTACGAACGCGAACTGCACGACCTGTTCGGCGTGGTGCCCGCGGGTCACCCTCGCCTCGAACCGCTTGTCCTGCTCCCCGCTCGCCAGATCAGGCAAGATAACCAGACCGAACAAAATAACCAGACCGGACAAGATAACCGGACTAGAGAACACCCTGACGAGCACCTCCTTCCCCGGCACTTGACGGGGAAGGGAGTATTCACCATCCCGCACGGCCCGGTGCGGTCCGGTGTGGTCGAGTCCATCGAATACCTGGTCGAAACGCCCGGTGAGGATATCCCGCACCTGAACATGCGGATCATTTACAAGCATCGTGGCATCGAGAAACGTTTCGAAGGGCTCGCCGCCGCCGACGGCACGCTGCTGGCGGAGCGGGTCGAGGGGATCGCCTCGGTCGCCCATGCGCTTGCCTACTGCCACGCGGTCGAGCGGATCGCCGGCTGTGCGGTGCCATGGCGCGCCAGGCTCGTCCGCGTCCTGCATGCGGAACTCGAACGGATCGCGAACCACCTGGACGTGGCCACCCGGCTGGCGGACGCGGCTGGACTCGCGGTCGCCACCGCTAGGTTCGGTCGGCACAAGGAGCGGGTGCTCCGCCTTGTCAGCCGCCTCTGCGGCAGCCGTTATGGCCGTGGGGTGGTAGTTGCCGGCGGGGTCAGCGGGCTGCCGCTGGCCGGCCCGGCCGAGATCTTCGCGGAGATCGGCCCGCTCGAGCGGGACGTCGCAGCCGATGCCGCGGCGCTGATGAGTACCGCGTCCTTCCTCGACCGGCTGCGGCGGACCGGCCCGCTGCGGCCGGAGCGTGCGCGCGAGCACGGCGCGGTCGGGCCGATCGGCAAGGCCTCGGGCTACGTGGACGACGTGCGGGTCACACGGCCCTACGACGGCTACCCCGCGCTCGGCATCCTGGCAGGCGAGCCGCTGTCAGACGGCGATGCGCTGGCCCGGCTGCACGTCAGGGTGCAGGAGGCCGGCCAGTCCTTCCACCTGATCAGGCAGGCGGCGGACGAACTCGCTGACGCAGGCGGCGGCGCCGTCGCCGCGCCCTGCGAGCCGGCCAGCGGCCGGGCGGTCGGCTGGGCGGAAGCTCCGCAGGGTGAGGTGCTCTACGACGTGCGCGTCAACGACGGACGGATCACGCGCTGCAGGCCACGGTCCGCCTCGTTCCACAACCTCGTCCTGATGCACGAGGTCTTCGCGGGTGACATCCTCACCGACTTCCCCTTCATCGAAGCGAGCTTCGGCCTGTCGGTCGCCGGCGCGGCACTGTAGAGCGGCACTGTAGAGCGGCACTGTAGAAGGGAGCGGAGTACATGTGGGTGTTCCGCGGGCTACGCGCGGGTGTGGTCACGACCCGGTGGCCGGATCGGCCCGACGCTTATGCCGAACGGCTGCGCGGCCCGGCCCGCGTACTGGACCCGTCGCCGGCCACGGCAACAGACCTGGCTCGGCCGTGCCCGACCGGCGCGATCAGCCATCAGGCCGACGAGGGGGTACGGCTTGATCAGGGCGCATGCATCCAGTGCGGCCGGTGCGTGACGCAGCGGCCCGACGTGTTCGGCTGGGCGGAGGGGCCCGCGTCGGTGTCCCTGAGCCGCCGCGGGCTGGTGGTGCCGCAGGTACCCGAGACCGCGGCGAACCTCGCGCGGATACGTGCGGCCCTGCGCGAGCGCGCACTCGCCTTTCGGCGGTCTGTGCACATCAGGCACGTGGACGCCGGGTCGGACGGGGCCGACGAGTGGGAGGTGCTCGCCCTCCTGAACCCGGTCTATGACGTGCACCGGCTTGGGATCTTCTTCACCGCGAGCCCGCGGCACGCGGACGTGCTACTCGTCACTGGTGCGGGCGCGAGGGGCATGGCGGCGCCGTTGCGCCGTACCTATGCGGCGATGCCCGAGCCGAAGCTTGTCATCGCGGCCGGCTCCGATGCCATCAGCGGCGGGCTGCTCGCCGCACCGGCTGGCGCCGCACAAGATCGGGCCGTACAGGATGGCGCCGCACACGATGGCGGTGTCACGCACGGCGGTGTCGGGGATCTGATTCCTGTGGACGTGTGGGTGCCGGGGTCGCCGCCAAGCCCGTTCAGCCTGCTGCACGCGATTCTGCTCGCTGTCGGCAAGGCAACCGGGCCTTCGGTGGGCTCTTCCCCCAGTGCTTGCGTCGGCGGAGCCGACGGTTCGGAGCCGGCCCGGTGAGCGCGGCGTTCGCTGCCGGGCTGGCGTTGCTTGCCCTGGCCGTCATCGTCGGCGTCCTACCCGGCCGCGGCGCCATCGGCCCACGGTCCTCGACCGCCTCCCAGCCCCCCACCGCCTCCCAGCCCCCCACCGCCTCCCAGCCCCCCACCGCCTCCCAGCCCCCCACCGCCTCCGAGCCCCCGACCCCCTCCCGGCCCTCCACCGCCCCACTGTCCCTCGGTGGGCGATGGGCGTGGATGATCGTGCCGGCCCTCCCGTCTCTCCTCGCCGCGGCGGGATCGGCGTGCCTGGCGGTGGCCGGCGCGGGCGCGGTTGCCGGGCGCACCGTGCGACTTGTGCTTGGCAGTTCACCCGGCCCGGGTGCCTTTGGCCTTGCAAGCCTCGGCCGCGTCAGCCTGGCGGCGGACCGTCTCTCGGGGCTGTTCCTGCTGATCGCGTTCGGCGCGGCGGTGCCCGTGTCGCTGGTGGCGGCGGGCCGAGCACGGCAATCCAGCAGCGCCCAGGATCACATGTGCGATAGCCCACGCGATCCGCGGCGCCGCAACACGTGCACAGTCAGGCAGGGCAGGCTGGCGGCGGGGTGCGCCCTCACGCTCGTCTCGGTCGCGGTAGTCTGCACCGCCCTGAGCGCCTTCGTGCTGCTGTTCGCCTGGGAGTCCCTGACGATCGCGTTCTACCTGCTCGCCGGGTTCGACCGCGGACGGCCCGGCCGGCCGGCGGGCGCGCTGGTGACGCTGGTGTTCGGCAAGATCAGCGGCGTCTCGCTGCTGGCGGGCCTGCTGCTACTCGCCGCCCGCTCGGGCTCGCTCAGCCTGGCCAGCTTCTCCCACGTCACATCAGGCCCGGCGCGCACCACCGCGTACGCGCTGCTGGTGCTCGGTTTCGCGGTCAAGGTGGGCCTGGTCCCCGTGCAGGTATGGCTGCCCCGCGGCTATGCGGCCGCACCGGGCCAGGCCCGTGCGGTCATGGCGGGCGTAGCGGTGAACGCGGGTTTCTACGGCCTGTGGCGAACCTTCGCGCTGCTCGGGCCACCGCCGGGGTGGCTGACCGGGATACTCCTCGCGCTTGCCGGATTCACCGCGATCCTCGGCATCGCCCACGCCGCGGTGCAGGCCAGCCTGCCACATGTGATCGCCTATTCCAGCGTGGAAAACGCCGGGCTGATACTGGTGGGCTTCTGCGTGGCGCTGATAGGGGCCACCGCGGCGGATCCGCGTCTCGTCGCGGCCGGGCTGCTCGCCGCGACCCTGCAAGTGACCGCGCATACGGTCGGCAAGTCGCTGCTGTTCATTACCGGCGCCAAGATCGAGGCGGCCGCCGGGACCGGTGACCTCGACGCCCTGCGCGGTGCGGCGAGGGGCGCCCCGTGGAACGGGACCGGGTTCGCCATCGGTGCGCTGACCCTGGCGGGGCTGCCGCTGACCGCCGGGTTCGTGTCCGAGTGGTTCCTGCTTGAATCGCTGATGCAGCAGTTCCGAGTGCCCGGGCTCGGATTCCGGCTGGTACTCGCGATAGCCGGCGCCGCCGTCGCGCTGACCGTCGGTTTCGCCGGGGTGACTTTCGTCAGGCTGGTCGGGCTTGTCGTGCTGGGCCCTCCGCTGGGCTCCTCGCCGGGCTCCTCACCCGGCGCCACCGTCGGCTCACGTTGTGCCGGGACTGACGGGCCGGGCGGCAGCGGGGCGCCAGCTGACGGCTGGCTCGGCAAAGCCGCCATCGCGGCGCTCGCCGCGGCGTGCCTGGTGCTCGCCGCGCTGACGCCGCTCGAGATCCGGGTTATTGGCGCGGGCCTCGCGCCGCTGGTCCGGACCGGGGTGACCACCGGCGCGCTCACCTCACCCTGGGTGGTCGGCCCGGTCTTCAGCGGGTTCTCGATCCTGTCGCCGTCGTGGCTGTGGATCGTCATGCCAGCACTCCTTGCCGCGGTCGCGGTGATCAGCTGGCTGGCGGCGGGAACGCGGATGCTGCGGATCCGGCGGGTGCCCGCGTGGCGCTCGGCGACCGCAGGGGTTGAAGGCGCCGACCAGTACACCGCGTTCGGTTACAGCAATCCCACCCGAAGGGTACTCGCGGGCTTCCTGCTCACCCGCGCCGAACTGCGCAGGATCGAGATCCCCGCCGACACGGGCGGTGAGCCAGGCGCGCCCGCCATTCCCCAGCTGCGTTACACCTCCGACGTCGTCGAGCTAGTCGAGGAAATCGTGTACCGGCCCGCGGTCCGCCCTGTGCTGGTAGTGGTCCGGGCAGTCAAACGGCTCCAATCAGGCCGCCTTGACGCCTACCTCGCGTACATGCTGATCGCACTGGTCGCGGCAATAGCCGTTGTGGCCGCGCTCGGCTAGCAGCAGCGCCGGGCCCGGCAGCGCTGAGCCCGGCAGCGCTGAGCCCGGCAGCACTGGGCCCGGCAGCAGTGGGCCCGGCAGCACTGGGCCCGGCAGCGCTGAGCCCGGCAGCACTGGGCCCGGCAGCACTGGGCCCGGCAGCACTGGGCCCGGCAGCACTGGGCCCGGCAGCACTGGGCCCGGCAGCACTGGGCCCGGCAGCACTGGGCCCGGCAGCACTGGGCCCGGCAGCACTGGGTTCGCCGCAGCGCTGGGCTTGGGAACCCGTGCTTGCTGGGAGACACTGAGGGCACTGTCCTAAGTCACGGCCCGCCCCGGCTCACACAAGGAAGACCGATGTCCGCCGCCAAACCGTTTCGCCGCGTACTCGTGGGCTGGGATGGGTCACGGGACGCGTCAGCCGCGCTGCGCGCGGCCGCAGCCATCGTTGGCGACGACGAAGGGCACGTGGTCGCACTCGCTGTGCTGCCGCCCGTCTGGCATGCCGAGACCGCGCACGAACGGTCGGTAAACGAGATTGCCGCCAGGGACCGGGTGCAAGCTCCATTCGAACGGCTGAATATCGAGCTTGCTGTCACGTGCGGGGCCCGGATCAACCTACAATTCGATCAGAATCGGCATATTCCGGACACCCTCTGCCGCTATGCCACGGAGCACGGATTCGACCTGCTGGCCCTCGGCCGTCACGGTGACGGTGGTGGCATTGCAGGCAGGCTCGGCCACGTCGCGGACGCGGTCGTCCGCACCGCTGGCGTCCCCCTCCTGCTGGTGTCCGTGCCCTGACGCACAGCGCCCATGCCGTAGCGAATGCGGGCGGCACGGCGGGGCGCCGCACGCCACAGCAGCAGGTCGGGCCATGGATCGTGGCGGGCGCACCCGCCGCACCGCTGCACTCACCCGATGAGGGTGACGTGCGACCGCGACGATCCAGTGAGACTGGAGCGGCAGGAATGGTTGTCCCACGAGGGACGTACGTGGCCCGTGGAGGGTAGTCAAATGTCGTCGTATCCATTGTTGGACGCGTTCTTGACGATGCTGTGGTTTTTCCTCTGGATTCTCTGGGTCTTCCTGCTGATCTGGATAATCCTCGACGTCTTTCGCAGCCACGACCTCGGCGGATGGGCTAAGGCGCTTTGGCTCATCTTCATCATCGTGCTGCCCTTCCTCGGCGTGCTCGTGTACCTGATCGTGCGGGGCGGCAGTATGCACGAACGCCAGGTCCGTCAGGCCCAAGCGCAGGACCAGGCAATCCGCGCCTACGTAAGAGATGCGGCGGGTTCCGGCAGCGCCGACGAACTGGCCAAGCTCGCCGACCTGCGTGACCGTGGCGTCATCAGCGAGGCCGAGTTCCAGGCGGGCAAGGCCAAGATCCTGACCTGACCTGACCTGACCTGGAGACCAACCTCCACGTCACCGCGGATCCGCACTTCCGGCGCGCCTGAGCGCGCCGGAAGTGCGGATCCGCGCACGCGCACCCGGCTTCGCGGCGGAGGCGCTGGGCCTCCCGCGTGAGCGCGGGATCGGCCACCAGAGCCGATCAGATCCCGGTCGAACGGAGTCCGCATCCGGGCCGTTCGGCCCTGCTCGACTCGGCGGACCCGTGCTGTGGTTTATCTGACGCACAGGGAGGGCCGGTGAAAATGGGCACGTCATCAAGGAGCGTGATTGCCGACCGTCGTCGCGATCTCGGCCACAGGTTCGCCGTCCGCGCGGCTATCAGGGCGCCGTCGGTGCACAACACTCAGCCGTGGTATTTCGTCAGCAGGAACGACGGCATCAGCCTGTATGCGGACTTCTCCCGTAATCTGCCGCGCACTGATCCCGGCGGCAGGGAGCTTGTGATCAGCTGCGGGGCCGCGCTGTTCAATTTGTACCTTGCCATGCGGCACCTTGGCTTCGCGGCCGACGTCCGGATGCTGCCAGATCCGCACCAGCCTGCCTTGCTTGCCCAGGTTCGCTGGGGACGCTGCCGCCGGCCCGATCAGGAAGAGGAATTGCTGTTCCACGCCATAACGCAGCGGCACACCCACTGCGGGGCCTTCGCCGGCCGGCCGCTGCCGCCCATGTTGATGGCCGAGCTTGCCGCCGCCGCCCACGCGGAACACGCGTGCCTGGCGGTCATCGGTAGCGGTGAGCAGCGCCGTCTGCTCGCCGAACTGATCCGCGGCGCCGAGGACGCGCAATGCGCCGACCCCGCGGCCGCCGACGAACTCGCCCGCTGGGCGACGCTGGCTCGTGACGGGAGGCGTGACGGCGTACCCGTCCACGGCCGCCAGCTTCAGGCCGTGGCTTTTGCGGATCGTGGTTTCATATTCGAGGACGGGCGGGCGCCCGTGGCCGACCCGGCACTTCAGCTGCCGGCTCATTCCTTCGGCACGGCCGTACTGCTGACCACTCGCGGTGACAGGCGGCTCGACTGGTTGCTCGCTGGCCGCGCAGTGCAGCGGCTATTGCTCCATGCCGCCGCATCCGACGTCAGCGCCGCGTTTCACACCCAGCCACTCGAGCTGCCAGGGCCACGCGGCAGGATCCAGGCCGAGATCGCGGACGGCGCGTCTCCTCAGCTGCTTCTTCGGGTCGGCTACGCGACCCACACGCGGGTTATGCCCCGTCGTTCCGTCGCGGACGTGCTCGTCGCACGCGGGCCCCGGCTCCGCATGGTCGGCACGGCCGTGCAGCCCGGCCCGCCCGTGGGCGCGTTGCCCCGCCGACTGGTTTCATGATCCGTTCTTGTGTCGGGGGGAACTTCGGGTTAACGCGGCTGGCTATTAGCCGATGGGCGCACGCTCACCAGGGCGTCGCAGCATGGCCAGGCCGCCCTATGGGTCATCGCCGGGCCTGGGTCGCGTCACCCCGCCGCGGCTTGCCGGGGGCCAGGGCCAAGATTCACCGGTCGCGGGACGATCCCTGCTCATCGCGGGTGCTTGGCGATCGCCGACCTGGCCGCGGCAAGCTTTCCCACGTCCTCGGCGTGGTAGCGGGCGAGCAGTTCCTCCTCCTGCTGCTGCTTGGGGAACAGGAAGCAGACGAGCGCGGAGCCGAGCAAGATCGCGACGATCCCCGCCGCATATGCCCAGTTGGCGCCGCTCAGAAACGAGGACTTGGCCGCGGCGGTGATCTGGCCGGCGTACCGCGGGTACTGCTTGGCGACATCGGCGGCGCTCGAGAACGACTTCGTCAGCTGGTTCTGGACACTCGTGCTGACCTGCTTGCCATTCGGAGCCGCGCCGATCGCGGACGCGAACGCGGCCGCATAACCGGCCGTGAGGATCGCGCCGAGAATCGACTGCATGATCGCGCCCCCCAGATCACGCTGCAGGTCGGCGGTGCCAGAGGCCATGCCGGCCCGGTGAACCGGCACCGATCCGGTGAGCGCGTGCGAGGCTGGTGTGCCGGCGAACCCGACCCCGATCCCGATGAACGCGTAGCCGAGGCCCACCTGCCAGAACGGGCTGCCCTCGCGCCAGACAAACAGCATCGTGAGGAAGCCAAGCAGGCAGCAGGCGTAGCCGGTGAGCAAGGTGAACCTGGAGCCCCTCGAAATGATCAGCTTGGCGGAAAAGGGCGCGACAAACACCATGAACGCGGCGGCAGGCAAGATGGCGAGACCAGCCTCAAGTGTCGAATCACCGAGCACGTTCTGCACGAACTGCTGGCCGACGAAAATCGCGGCCATGAGCGAGCCGAACACGATGATCCCCGCGCACGCCGCGACCCAGAAGACGCGGCGCCGGGCGACGTTCAGGTCGTAAAGCGGCGATCTGGCCCGGCGCTGCCGCAGGTAGAAAGTGACCCCGGCGGCAATCGCGATCACGGCCAGGCCGAGGGTCAACGCACCCTTGTCGGGCACGGCGGCGATATTGATGGCGAGCACCAGTGCCGCGACGAGGCACACGGAAAGGATGCCGCCGAGGTTGTCCACCGGATCCGTGGTCTCGTTGACATGACTCGGTACGAACGCGACCGCCATCAACAGGGCGACGACGGCTAGTGGCAACGTTGCCACGAAGACCGAGCCCCACCAGAAGTGCTGCAACAGCCAGCCCGCGATCGTCGGGCTGACCGCCGATATAGCGCCGCCGATGCCGGACCATAGCGCGATGGACCTGGTCCGCGCCGGTCCCGACCACAACGCGGTGATAAGCGCCAGGGTGGTCGGATAGGACATGCCGGCCGCCAGCCCGCCGAGCAGACGGGCCAGCAGCAGCACACCGTCGGTGGTCGCATAGGCCGCGAGCAGGCACGCGGGAACGGAAAGCAAGGTACCGAGGACAAGCAGCATCTTGCGTCCGTAGCGGTCGCCAAGCGCACCAAGGTAGATAACGGATGCGGCCAGGCCGAGCGAGTAACCGACCGCGATGAGGTCAAGAGCCGTCTGCGAGGCGTCGAACGCCTTGCCGATGGACGGGAGCGCCACGTTGGCCACGGCAAGGTTCATGTTGGCGACCGCCGCCGCCAGGATCAGCGAGATGAGCACCATGCGCGCCCGGGCCGGCCCTGGCGGGGCAGCGGCAGGACTCCCCGCCGCGGTGCCTGTCGCCCTCGTCTCGGCCATCTCGCTCATTTCCTAGCGGGGGCGGGACGGCGAACCCGCCCCGCAATGCCAGTTCCACCGGTAGCGAACCGGCCGGGGGCTCGAGTCAAGGGAGGGTATAAGGGCAATCGCTCGACCTGACGCGTCCTGCGGTCGGCAGGGTGGGGAGATCTTGGCCGTTAAGGCCGCTGGTCAACGTCGAGGCGAAGATCGTCTTGTCTCGGTTCCGATGTTGCAATGGCCGCACGGGCTCGCCATCATCCATACCGGGTGAACCGCCGGGCGTCGCCGATGGTAGTCCGCCCGCACGCGCGAACGGCGACGGGGATCTCCGCATCCGCACCGCCGTTCAGGTGCGGTTGGCATTTCACCGATTAGTTAGCGCATCGCGCCCACGCCCGCGATCGCCCGTCCCGCGTGTCCCGGCGAATCGTCGACCCGGCCCGGCCCCGACGTGCCTGCCGCAACGAGAACGCCTGCGGTTATCACCCTGATCAGGTGAGGCGCTGCCGCCCCGGCCGCACGACGATTCTTCTTTAGCCGTTGAACCTTTGGACCGGCAGTTGGGCGAGGGCGGGGAGGAAACTTGAACCTGCTTCGCCTGCTCACTGCTCCGGTGTTCACTGCTCCGGCGGCTGCGACCGCACAGCGATCTGCGGGCGGCGGTGAGCGGCCGTGACGAGTCCGCCCGATCCCTTCGCGCTCCTGCGCAGCCGTGGCTACATAGCGCTGCTTGTCCTTGCCGCGATCATCGGGGTACCGGTCTCGGCCGCGGCGTACGGCTTCCTCAAGCTGGTCGGCGTTCTTCAGAAGTGGCTGTTCACCGACCTGCCCAAAGAACTTGGCTTCCATGGGACACCGGCCTGGTGGCCACTTCCGCTTCTTGCCGCGGCCGGCGTACTGGTCGCGCTCGCCATCACATACCTGCCTGGCACCGGGGGGCATTCGCCCGCCGATGGCTTCAAGGCGGGCGGCGCACCCACTCCCATCGAACTCCCCGGCGTCGTGCTCGCCGCCTTGGCGACGCTGAGCCTCGGCGTGGTGCTCGGGCCTGAGGCACCGCTGATCGCTATCGGCGGCGGCCTCGGCGTGCTGGCCGTGCGCCTCGCCAAACGCGATGCGCCGCCGAGGACGGCTGCGGTAATAGGCGCAGCCGGGAGCTTTGCCGCCATCAGCACGCTCTTCGGGTCACCCATTCTGGGGGCCTTCCTGCTGATGGAGGCCTCCGGGCTGGGCGGGGCGACAATGGAACTCGTGCTGCTGCCCGGCCTCCTCGCGGCCGGCGTGGGCTCGCTCGTCTTCCTCGGGCTGAACGCCTGGACGGGGTGGGGAACGTTCTCACTGGCGATTCCCAACCTCCCGAAGTTCACCCGGCCCGATTCGGCCGAATTCGGCTGGGCACTCCTGATCGGCGTGGCGGCTGCCCTGCTCGCCGTCGGCGTTCACCGCCTCGCGTTGTTCCTGCGGCCCCACGTCGAAGGACGGATGGTGCTGCTCATGCCGGTAGTGGGCCTGGCCATCGCGGGACTCGCGATCGCGTTCGCGGAGGCCACCGGCAAGAGCGCCTCGGAGGTACTGTTCTCCGGGCAAACGGCGGTGGGCCCGCTCATCACCAACGCCTCGAGCTACACCGTGGGGGCGCTGATACTGCTGATCGTCTGCAAGGGACTGGCGTACGGCGGATCGCTCAGCAGTTTCCGCGGCGGTCCCGTGTTCCCTTCGCTGTTCCTTGGCGCGGCGGGCGGGATCGCGCTGTCTCACCTGCCCGGCCTGCCGCTCGTGGCGGGCGTGGCGATGGGCATAGGGGCGATGTGCGCCGCGATGCTGAAGCTGCCGATGACCTCGGTCTTGCTGGCAACTTTGCTGCTGCTTTCTGACGGCCTCGCGGTCATGCCGCTCGTGATCGTCGCAGTCGTGGTTGCCTATGTGATCTCGTTCAGGCTTTCGCCCGCCCCTGCCGCTGCCCCTGCCCCGGCAACGCCTTGACCCGCCCCGCCACCTGCCGCGAAGGCTCCCGCGAAGCCTTCCATAGCGGGACGGGGAGGATAACCAGCGAAACAGTGCCTGCGGGCTCACCCGCCATGGGTGACGCGCCGGATTGGGCGGGCCGGGGCCGGGATTGGCGGCCCGGTCAGCCGCCGATCCAGACACTCTTGATGTTGCAGAACTCCCTTATTCCGTGCGCGGAAAGCTCCCGCCCGAAGCCGGAGTTCTTGATACCGCCGAAGGGCATCTCGGCGTACGACGTGGTCATGCCGTTGATGAACACCGCGCCAGCATCGAGGTCGCGGATGAACCGCTCCCTGTCGCCCGGATCTGCGGTCCACGCGTTCGAGCCAAGCCCGAAGGTCGTGGCGTTCGCCAGGTCGACCGCAGCGTCGATGTCCGGCACCCGGAACAGCGCCGCGACCGGGCCGAACACCTCCTCGGCATACATGCGCATCTGCGGCGTCAGGCCGGCGACGACGGTCGGCGGGTAGAACCAGCCGGGCCCGTCCACCTTATTGCCGCCGCATAGCACCTCCGCGCCCTTGCTGACCGCGTCGTCCACAAGCTCGGCGACATCGTCGCGGCCCTGCTTCGTGGCGAGCGGCCCGACGTCGGTGCCCGGATCCATTGGGTCACCGACGGACAGGTGCCGCATCCGCGCGACGAATTGCTTGGCGAACGCGTCGTAGGCCGCGTCGTGGACGATGAACCGCTTCGCGGCGATGCACGATTGCCCGTTGTTCTGCACCCGCGCCTTGACCGCCACCTCGGCGGCCCGGTCCAGATCGGCCGATGGCATGACCACATAAGGGTCACTGCCACCTAGCTCGAGCACGACTTTCTTGATCTCGCTCCCGGCGATCTGCCCGACCGACCGGCCAGCAGGCTCGCTGCCTGTCAGCGTCGCCGCGGCGACGCGAGGGTCCCTCAGCACGCCGTCGACCGCACCGGACCCGATCAGCAACGTCTGGAAGCAGCCATCGGCGAAGCCGCCGCGCCGCAGCAGGTCCTCCAGGTAGAGCGCGGTCTGCGGCACGTTCGACGCGTGCTTCAGCAGTCCGACGTTCCCTGCCATCAAGGCGGGCGCGGCGAATCTCACCACCTGCCAGAGCGGGAAGTTCCACGGCATCACCGCGAGCACGACGCCAAGAGGCTGATAGCGCGCGTAGGCTCGGCGGGCACCCACGGCCTGTGCGTCGGCCGGCTCGTCGGCGAGGAACGCCTCCGCGTGCTCGGCGTAGAACCGCATCGCCTTGGCGCACTTGGTGGCCTCAGCTCTGGCCTGCGCGAGCGGCTTGCCCATCTCCGTGGTCATCAGCTTGCCCACGTCATCGAGTTCGGCATCGAGCAGGTCCGCGCTCTTTCGCAGCCAGCGGCCCCGGTCGGTGAACGAGGTCAGCCGATGATTGTGGAATGTTTCGCGGGCGAGGGCGATCCGGGCGTCGACCTCGGCGTGGTCGAGTTCCTTGAATTCCTGCAGTGTCTGACCAGTGACTGGACTGATGGTCGCGATCGGCATGCCAGACCTCCATTCTGCGGCAGACCAGGTACCTGCCCGGGGCATGCCCGGTCGATCTGCACGTCACCTACCCATTTCAGCAAGGCCGGCGCAGCCGGTATCGGCCGGCCTCGCAGACGTCATGCCCGCGCGACCGTGACGCGCGCGAGCATGTCGCGAAGTGCGCGTGCGGTGCCGAGCGAGGTTTGAACCGCTAGCATTCGCGGTGCCTCCTCCTCATTGAGAACGGCGTTGATGTGCCGGACCGCCGCCGTGAATGAGGGCTCGTCACCGGCCGCATGACGAGTGCCTGCCCGCGGTCCGGGGGCGAAAACCTCGTATGTGTCGGCCGGGCCCGGATGGAACGGGTTCGTGAGGTGGATCTGCCCCTCCGTGCCTTGCAGCCGGGTGAAGGTGTCATGGGCACGACGGAACCCGCAGGAGAGCAGGAGTTTACGGCCGCCAGGAAAGTCGAGGATGCCCCATGCCTCCACGTCGACGCCGCCACCACCCCACTCCGCATTGGCCAGGACCGCGGTGTGTTCCGCCCTGAACAGCTCGCGGGCAAGGCGCACCGGGTAGCAGCCGACGTGCAGGACCGCACCGCCCTCGAGATTTCGCGACATTCTGATGTTTCGCGGCTGCCTCACATCGAAGTGGAAATTCGAGTAGATCTCCCGCAAGTCACCGATGACGCCGTCGTCGAGGAGGGCACGGACGCGTTGGAACTGCGCCTGGAAGGGGAAAACGAAGGCTTCCCAGAGCGATGTGCCGGTCTGTCTGGCGACTTCGAGCACGCGGTCGGTTTCTGCCAGCGAGCCACACAGCGGCTGCTCGCACAAGACCGGCTTTCCTGCGCGCAACGCGCGGATGGTCCAGGGCGCGTGCAGCGAATTAGGCAGCGCGATATACAGCGCGTCCACGCCGGGGTCCTCAATGAGAGCCTGGTAGCCGACTACAGCTCGCTCGATCCCATTGTCGCGCGCGTACTGTTCGGCCCGGCCCAGATCGCGGCCCGCGACAGCGGCCGCGGTACCGCCAGCGGCCCGCAGCCCAGGAAGAAAGGCGGCATGCGCTCCCTCAGCCGTGCCGACGATTCCCCAGCGCACCTGTCCGCCTGTAGCCACTTTGTTCAGACTACTAACGGTGACAAGCCGGGCGCGGTCCTCGCCGCCATAGACTGCTTCGCTCGGGCAATAGACCGCTCTGCTCGCCGCCCGAGCGGGATCGATGACCGAGCTGTTCAGCGGTGTGGGAGTGGCGCTCGTGACGATCTTCGACGACCAGGGGGCGGTCGATCCGGACGCGACCGCGGCTATCGCGAGCGACCTGGTGGTGGCCGGCCTGCGGGCGGTGCTCGTATGCGGCACAACCGGCGAGGCGGCGACCCTGGCGGATAGTGAGCGCGCGGCGCTCATCGACGCCGTGCGCGCGGCTGTCCCGCGCGCCATCCCGGTCATCGCGGGTACCGGGGCGCCGTCGCTGTGGCAAGCGACCCGGCTCACCGCGGACGCTGTCCGGGCCGGCGCGGACGCGGTTCTTACCTGGCCGCCCGCGGGCTGTACCGAGCTTGGCGGCTACTACGGTGCGGTCGCCGCGGCAGGCGACGGCCGCCCGGTGCTGGCTTATCACGGGCCCTGGCCGTCGGAAGCTGGCGTGCCGGTGACGGCCCTGGACGCCCTTCCCGTCGCGGGTGTCAAGGACTCCTCAGGCAGCCCGGACCGGTTGCTCGATGAGCTTGCTCACTATCAGGGCGCGACCTGCGTGGGTTCGTCGGCGCTGCTCGCCCTGGCCGGTCCGATGGGAGCCGCTCGGGCCCTGCTCGCGTTGGCCAACGTCGAGCCCGACCGCTGCTGCCGCGCCTTCGCGGGCGACGCGCTCGTGCAGCGTGAAACGGCCGACAGGCACCTGGAGGTAAGCAATGGCGGGCCGGGTGCGCTGAAGCGCATGCTCGCCAAGACGCGGCCGATCTGCCCCGGCTCACGGATCCCGTGACCGCGAACCCTCGCGAACGCCTACGGCCCGGCCCATAATCGGGGCACGCTCAACGCCACGACGTCAGGGTAGACGGCGGGTCCATCGCGGCCCGGCCGCCGCGGTAGTGCACCATGTTCGGCGAGGCACGGTGAGCTTGGGCGTGGCGGTGGTGGTCAGGCCCTGCAGGAACCGGAAGTCGTCACCGAAGATGGCGTGCTCAAGCCCGACCCTGTCGTGCACGTGCGCAAACCGGCTAGCGTCCACGACGCTCATGATTCCTGAGCACTATCAACACCAACACCATGATGATCAGCAGCACGCCCGCTATCACATAGTCGATCATCGCGCCTGCCTCTCCACACTGCTGAGCCTACCTTTTGTCCGCGCGACGATGACCTGCGGCGCCTGGTGGTCCATCATGGCAAGCAAATGCCGGAGGCAGGCCGGATCCGTCCGGGGCCGTTAGGCTCCGGCCCTGAATGCTGCGATCACCGGCCCGGCGGCGGTCGGCGCGCGGCCGGTTGGGAGAGCGTATGAAGACCAAGGCCGCAATCCTGCGCGAAGCGGGTAGTGACTGGGAAATCGCCGAGCTTGACCTCGACCCGCCCAAGACCGGTGAGGTGCTGCTGCGCATGGTCGCCGCGGGTCTCTGCCACTCCGATGAGCACATGCGGACAGGCGACCTACCGCCCCGCTTCCCGATGGTGGGGGGCCACGAAGGCGCTGGGATCGTTGAGGAGGTCGGGCCCGGCGTCACCAGGCTCAAACCCGGCGATCACGTCGTCTGCTCGTTCCTGCCCACGTGCGGGCACTGCCGGTGGTGCGCGCGGGGGATGAGTAACCTTTGCGACCTCGGCATCTACCTGATCGTGGGCTGTCTGACGGACGAGACCTACAGGTTCCACACCGGCGGCGAGGACGTCGGGGGGATGTGCATGCTTGGCACGTTCTCCCAGTGGGCAACGGTCTCGGAGCACTCCTGCGTCAAGGTGGACGACGACCTGCCGCTCGAGACGGTCGTGCTCATCGGCTGCGGCGTCCCTACGGGCTGGGGCACCGCGGTCAACGCGGGCGGAGTACGGCCAGGAGATACGGTCGCCATCTACGGCATCGGCGGCGTCGGCATCAACGCCGTGCAGGGCGCGGCATTCGCCGGTGCCAGCAATGTCGTCGCGATCGACCCGTTGCCGGGCAAACTCGAGACGGCCAAGCGGCTCGGCGCCACTCACACCACGACCGACCCGGCCGAGGCACAGCAAATGATCCTCGACCTCACCCAAGGTGTCGGGGCGGACCAAGCGCTGGTAACCGTGGGCGTGGTGACGGAAGACGTGGTGGACGCCGCGTTCCACGCGATACGCAAGGGCGGTGAGGTCGTAATGACCGGGCTCGCGGACGTGGGCAAGAAGACCATTCACCTTTCCGGCTCCGAGCTGACTCTCTTCGAGAAGCGGATCCGCGGCGCGCTTTTCGGCGGCGGCAATCCGTTCGAGGAAATCCCCCAGATGGTCAAGATGTACCGCTCCGGTCATCTCAAGCTGGACGAGCTCGTCACCAACAAGTACCGGCTTGACCAGATCAACGAGGGTTACCGTGACCTGCTCGACGGCAAGAACATCCGGGGCGTGATCGTGCACCAGCACTAGCTCAGAGCGGGGCATGTCTGTCGTTCGCGCCCGACCACCACCACAGCCGCGGACGCAGTGGCCCCGCGGTTCTGTTCGCTGCGCAGCCCTGCCACACCCCTACGCTGTACGCCACGTCGGCGAGCAAGCGAGCGGCGACGTAGCGTACGGGGTCCATGGACGGCCGCCGCTCACACCAGTCGAGCACTGGCGGGACGAGCATGAGGGCGGCGAGTGGCAGCCGAAGCCGCGGGATCGCCCAGGCGGCGGGCATCGCTACCGGCCACCACGTGCGGGTGAGCGCGCAGCCAAGCAGCCGCCCGGCCGCGATCGTCCCGGCTCCAGCGAGCCTGGCCGCGAGCGGCCAGGAGTCGTCGGTGTATGGGGCGAGCCGACGGGCTAGCAGCACGGTCGTCCCCCCAACGATCGCGGCGCCTGTCCCAGGGTGCCCTGCAGTGGCCGCGAACCAGGCAGCGGCGCTCCATCCCGACATCGCGACGGCGGGCACCGTACCTGGATGCCGCAGTTCGAGCGGCGCGGCGGAACTCCCATAGTCTCTGCGCCTGGCGAACCAATCGGGCAGGCACACCCGGTGCTGGTGTGCCACGGTCGCGCCCGGCTCGTAGCGCACGTGCCAGCCCTCAGCGGCGAGCCGCCAGACGAAATCGACGTCCTCGCCGATAGGCATGTCCTCAGCGAAGCCCGCGGCAGCGGCCGTCTTTCTCACAACAAGCGCCGCGCCAGGGACGTACGGCACCCGCGCACCAGGGCGCACAATGCTCTCGGCGAGCCCCATATCGAGTGCCGAGCGGACGTCCTCGTAGCGCGCCAGCCAGCCGTGCCGGTGTTCAAGGGAGACGATGCGCGGCGCCACCGCGGCCACGGCGGGATCGCAGAAATGCGGGAGCAGCCGGCCGAGCCAGCCGGGAGTGGGAACACAGTCGGAGTCGAGGAACGCGACGAACGGCGTGCCAGCCAAGGCGAGGCCGGTGTTGCGCGCGGCTCCGGGGCCGCCGGTCACCGTCCTGCGCAGGTAAAGCGCACCCGCCGCCGTGGCGGCTGCCGCGACCGCGGCCGCGTCCACCGAGCAGTCGTCCACCACGATGACCGCCAGGCCGCTGAGGCCGGCCAGGCACCGGGTCAGTTCGGGCGCCCGGTCGCGTACGGGTATCACGACGGTGACAGCACCCCTGTCCGGGCCTCCGGCGGGGACGGGATGTGCCATGCCGGTGTCGAGGAGCCTGCGCGCGAGCGCCCGCGCAGCGGGGCTGCCCGGCACCGGCGCGCCATCCCACCAAGCGCCGATCATGGCGGCGGCGGCGGGGCGGACCCGCAGCAGCCGGCACGGAGAGCCGCCGAGGAGCACAGTGTCACCGCGCGACCGGGTCAATCCCGGATCGGGACGCAGCCGCAGCCCGGCAGGCACGGGTGAGTGCGCTTGCGGCGGTCCGGTGGAACGCCGGCGCGACGATCGCCCTGCCAGGTTCACGCGCCTCGCCCCGCATCCCGACCAGCGGACTCGGCCGGCGCAGCCGACGCCTCCGGTGCCTGCGACACCTCCGGTGCCTGCGACACCTCCGGTGCAGCCGCTGCCTCCGCTGCCTCCGACGCCTCCGGTACAGCCGCTGCCTCCGACGCCTCCGGTACAGCCGCTGCCTCCGGCGCCTCCGGTACAGCCGGCGCAGGCGGTACAGCCGGTACGGCCGCCAGGCCCGACGCCAGGACATCGAGCGCGGCGTCGATGATCTCCGGGAGGTCATCGCCGGCTCCGTTCTCACGCCACGTATCGAAGGCCGCCCACACCACTGCGACGACGGCCTTAGCGCAGGCCCTGGCGTAGACGCCGCGGTGCAGCCCTGTTCGAGCCGTCACGGCCCCCTGCACGGTGTCCTCCCACGCCCGGTAGCGCAACGCCGCGTGCGCCTGCAGCGACGGCACAGTCGCGATCAACTGGATGCGCACCGCGAGGGAGGCGCGCTCGCCAGGCCCGTAGCTGCTGGCCAGATGGAATGCCCGCCGCATCATGTCCACCAGCGGCAGGCCGGCCGAGTTCCCGGTCGCGAGCTCTTCTGCCAGGATGATCAGCCGCTCGTCCAGCGCGCCGAAAACGATGTCGTTCTTGGACGGGAAGTACCTGAAGATGGTGCGCCGTCCGACACCAGAAGCGGCCGCGAGGTCGTCGACCGTGGTCTGCTCGAAGCCACGCTCGGCGAACAGCCGCAGCGAGGCATCCTCCAGCCGCGTGCGGGCCACCCGTTTGCGGCGCGGCCAGCCGGCGGGCGGCGCGGGTGCTTCCGCCATTCCCATCGGTCGCCACCTCGATCATCGGGGTCGCGCGACGGCACGTCGCGCGGCATCGTCACGTCACAGAGGCCACCCGATAAGCCCGCACATAAGGATGGCACTCGGTGCCATGTTATGTAACCATATTTCTCACGCGACGTCGCGACCGCGTCGGCCGCGCAAGCCCGGGGAGGCGGAGGCGATGAGCAGCGACACCAGCCAGACCAGCGCTCGAGGCGAGAGCACGGCCGAGCACACCCAGCAAAACGAGCGCACCGGGCAGACCGGGGACACCGGGCAGACCGGGGACACCGGGCAGACCGGGGACACCGGGCAGACCGGGGACACCGAGGAGCTCTTGGTCGAGGAAATCTCGATCGACGGCATGTGCGGCGTCTACTGACGATGGCATTTGACGTCGGACGGGCCTACGAGAAGCACCCAAATGTAGCGATCAGGCGCGAGGAGTTCGGCGGCCTCGCCTACCACTACGGCAACCGCCGTCTTGTGTTCCTCAAAGCGCCAGCGCTGGTCGAGCTTGTCGAGACGCTGGCGGAATTCGCCAGTGCGCGCGATGCCCTGACCGCCCGCGTGCCCTCGGGCAGCATTAAGTCCTACGAATTCGCGCTGGCTGGCCTGCTGACCTCGGAGGTGATCCGTGCCCGCTGACGTCAGCCCTGGCCCCGGCCAAGCGCCCCTTCGGCCCGCCCTTGCCGGCCGCCTCTCCCATGGCCTGGCCGCGCCAATCTGCCTCACCTGGGAGCTCACCTACGGTTGCAACCTCGCTTGCGTGCATTGCCTGAGCTCGTCCGGCCGCCGCGATCCGCGGGAGCTTACCACCGGCGAAGCGCGCCGGCTCATCGACGAACTTCACGACCTGCAGGTGTTCTATGTGAACATCGGCGGTGGCGAGCCGATGATTCGCCCCGATTTCTTCGACCTCGCCGGCTACGCGGTGGAGCGAGGCGTGGGCGTGAAGTTCTCAACCAACGGGACGATGCTGACGCCGACTGCCGCCGCGCGGCTGACGGCAATGGACTACCTGGATGTTCAGGTCAGCGTTGACGGCGCCGACCCGGCGACGAACGACGCGATCCGCGGCGAGGGCTCCTACGCGGCGGCACGGCGCGCGATGGACAACCTGGCGGCAGCGGGATTTGGCGCATTCAAGATCTCCATCGTGGTCACCAGGCACAACATCGGCCAGCTCGACGCGTTCGAGCGCCTGGCCGCTTCCTATTCCGCGCAATTGCGGCTGACCAGGCTGCGGCCATCGGGGCGGGGCGCCGACACCTGGTCCGAGCTGCACCCGACTCGGCAGCAGCAGCGTGACCTGCATGCGTGGCTGCTCGACCGGCCGGAGGTGCTCACCGGCGACTCGTTCTTCCATCTGTCCGCGCTAGGCGCGCCCCTGCCCGGCCTGAATCTCTGCGGAGCGGGCCGGGTCGTGTGCCTGATAGACCCGATCGGCGACGTTTATGCGTGCCCATTCGTCCTGCACGAGCAGTTCCGCGCGGGAACGGTACGCGGCGACGGCGGCTGCGCTGGCTTTACTAAGGTCTGGCGGGAGTCCGCCCTGTTCAAAAGCCTGCGTGAGCCAGGCTCCGCTGGAGCATGTGCCTCCTGCGGCAGCTACGATGCCTGCCGCGGCGGATGCATGGCGAGCAAGTTCTTCACCGGGCTTGCACTTGACGGTCCCGACCCCGAGTGCGTGCACGGATATGGTGAAGCGGCACTGCAGGCGCGTCGGCTTGACCCGGTACTTGTGCCGCACCCGGGGCCTGGCCACTCGAAGCGCCGGGCCGGAAACGCGGCAAGCGGGGAGCCTGTTTTCGTCACACTGGGACGGCTCGGGTGAGGCTGCTGCAACCCATGCCGCTCGGTCCTGCGAGTGCGCCGAATCGGCTGATGTTCGGCCCGCATGTGACGAATCTTGGTGATGACGGCCGTGCGGTTACCGGCCGACACGTCGCCTATTACGCGCGGCGCGCAGCCGGCGGCGCGGGAGTCATCGTTACCGAGACGGCGTCGGTGCATGAGTCCGACTGGCCATATGAACGTGCGCCGCTGGCTTCGCGCTGCCGCCAAGGCTGGGCTGACGTGGCGGCGGCCTGCGCCGACCACGAGTCGTTGGTGCTCGCTTCTGTCGGCCATTTCGGCGGCCAGGGCAGCTCCGCGTACAGCCAGCGGGAACTGTGGGCACCTTCGGGTGTACCGGGAGTCGACACGCGCGAGATGCCCAAGGTCATGGAGGCGGAGGACATCGCCGCAGTAGTCGAAGGCTTCGCAGGCGCCGCGCGCCTCGCCATGGCCGCCGGGCTGGCCGGTGTCGAGGTCAATGCGGGCCAGCACAGCCTGGTCAGGCAGTTCCTCTCCGGCCTGACGAACAAGCGCACCGATCCATACGGCACCGACCGGCTCCGTTTCGCCCGCGAGGTGCTCATTTCGGTAAGGCAACGACTCGCTGGCGGGGTCCTCGGGCTCCGCCTGTCCTGCGACGAGCTCGCCCCTTGGGCGGGCATCACTCCCGAGCAGGCCGCGCCGATCGCGGCCAGTCTCGCGCCGCTGATCGACTACCTGGTGGTCGTGCGCGGCGCCATCTACTCGGCCACCGCGACGCGGCCCGACTCGCACGCTGCTCCCGGCTTCAACCTGGCGCTGGCCAGCCGTATCCGTGCCGCGGTCGGCGGTGCCGTCGCCGTCTTCGCACAGGGATCGATCGTCGATCCGCTCATGGCCGAGCAGGCGATCGCCGACGGCAGCTGCGACGGCGTCGAGATGACGCGCGCGCAGATCGCGGACGCCCACCTTGGCCGCAAGCTCGGCGGGGGCGCGCCGCCACGCCCGTGCATCCTGTGCAACCAGGCCTGCCAGGTGCTCGACACCCGGAATCCGATCGTGAGCTGCGTCGCTGACCCGAGGTCGGGCCACGAGACACAGGACGAGGCCATCAACGACAGCGGCGACAGAGAACATACAGGACCCACGGCAGGCAGCGCCGTCACACCCGTTGATCTGCTCGTCATTGGCGGTGGGCCGGCCGGGCTCGAGGCGGCGCGCGTCGCAGCCGCCCACGGCCACCGCGTCCGGCTCGCCGAAGCATCTGACCACCTCGGCGGCACCGCCGCCGTAGCGGCCGCCGCACCAGGCAGAGAGAATCTCGCCGCCCTCGTCGCGTGGCTCGAAAGCCAATGCCGCCGCCTCGGCGTCGAGATCGAGCTGAGCCACCGCGTCAGCCCCGGGGAAGCGCATGCCCATCCCGGCCCTGTCGTGGTCGCTATCGGCGGCCGCGACGGCGAGCCGGCCTATCAGATCGTCGCTGGCGGCGAGGTGCTGTCCGCACGGCAGTTTCTGGCTGACATCGCGGCCGGCCGGGAAACGACAAAGGGGCCGGTGTTGGTGTGGGACCCCATTGGCGGGCCGATCGGCATCTCAATCGCCGAACTGCTCTCCGTGCGAGGACCTACCGCACTCGCATTTCCCGACCAGATCGCCGGCCAGCAACTGGCGCTGACTGGTGACCTCGTCGCCGCGAACATCCGGCTGCAGTCGGCCGGCGTCACGCTGGCCCGCCGCTGCGTTCTGCGCAGGGTCGGCGGCGACGGCGCTGACGTGGAGGACATCTTCAGCGGAGAAATGCGGACGATTCCCGCCGCCGTCGTGATCGACGCTGGACCGCGCTTGCCCGCCGCCTCCGATGACGCCGAGGCACCTGCGGGGGCGCTCACACCTGTCACCATGATCGCAGGCGACGCGGTGGCACCACGCACCATTTACGAGGCAGTCCTGGAGGGTAGGCGCGCCGCGCTCGGTCTTGGGCAGGTCAAGCGCACTTCCCTGACCGGCGCGGCGCGATGACTGGATCCCGCTACAGATTCCTGCTGCGGCCCCTCCGGCTGGGCCCTGTCGTGGTACGCAACCGCATCGTTTTCTGCGCGCACCTGACGAACTATGCGGAAGGCGGCCGTCCGAGCGCACAGCATGCCGCCTACTATGCCGCTCGCGCGCGGGGCGGAGCCGGGCTGATCATCACAGAAGAGCAATCAACCCACCCGACCGACTGGCCATACGAAAAGCTGATCCACGGGTACGACCCGGCCGTCGTGCCCGGCTACCGCCGTATCACCGATGCGGTCCACAAGCAGGGCACACCAATATTCGCCCAGCTCAACCACAACGGTGGACAGGCAAGCGGGATGTACTCCCGGCGACCGGTGTGGGCGCCATCAGCCGTGCCCGATCCGATGTTCCGCGAGGTGCCCAAGCCCGTCACGAGCACCGAGATACGCGAGATCATCGACGGCTACGCGACCGTCGCCGGCCACTGCCGCCAGGGCGGCTTCGACGGTATCGAGTTGCAGTGCTCGCACTCCTCAATCGTCCGTGGCTTCCTGTCCGGTGCTACGAACCACCGCACGGACTCCTACGGAGGGTCCCTCGCGGACAGAGCCCGTTTCCTTCTTGAGGTCCTCGCCGCGGTGCGGGCGGAGATCGGCCCTGGCATGGCGCTCGGGGTACGCCTGTGTGGTGACGAACTGATGGCCGGCGGCATCACGCTCGATCAAACGACAGAGGTCGCGAAGATGGTGGAGGACAGCCGCCACGCGGACTACATCAACACCTCGATTGGGGTTGCCACCTCCACCCTCTACATGATCGAAGCTTCGATGGCAGTCCCGCCGGGCTATGCCCTGTTCATCCCGTCAGCGATACGGAAGACCGTGCAGCTGCCCGTGGTCGGGGTGGGCCGGTTCAAGGACCCCATCCAGGCCGAGCGCGCCCTCGCCGAGGGTCACGCGGACCTGATCGGCGTCGTCCGCGGGCAGATCGCCGACCCCGATTTCGCCGCAAAGACGCGATCCGGTCATGCCGAGGACATCCGGCTGTGCCTGTCCTGCAACCAGGAATGCGTGGGGCGTATGGGCCTGGGCCGCTGGCTCGGCTGCATCGAAAATCCGCGCGCCGGCCGTGAGGCCGTTCCGCTGCCGCCACCGGTGCAACGGCCGCGCCGCATAATGATCGCCGGCGGCGGGCCAGCCGGATTGCAGGCGGCCATCAGTGCGGCACTGCGCGGCCACGATGTCACGGTGTGCGAATGCGACGATGAACTGGGCGGCCAGGTGCGGATCGCCGCCAGGGCGCCAGGGCGGGCGGAGTTCGGGGATCTTGTCCGCAACCAGCTTGCCGAGTGCAGGCGAGCGGGAGCGGCGCTCAAGACTGGCGTGCGTGTGGACATCGATCTCGTGCGGGCCGAGCGACCTGACGTCGTCGTGGTGGCAACCGGCGCGCGGCCTGACAGGCCTTACTGGGCGACGGCGAACCTACCAGCGGGTGCGCCGGAAATCTGCGACGTCCGGGACGTTCTTGACGGCTCCGCGAATCCACGCGGCCGGGTCCTTGTAGTGGACGACCTGGGATTCCACCAGGCGACGAGCACCGCCGAGGTGCTTGCCGATCGTGGCTGCGAGGTCGAGCTCACCACCAGCGGCATGGTGGCCGGTCAGGACCTCGGTATCACGCTGGACATGGAAACGTGGTGGCTGCGGGCCACTCGGAGGGGCATCGCGCAGACCACGGACACACTGATCACCGGCGTCGTGTCTGGGGGGGTTACCACCCGGCATCTCGCGACGGGCGCCGCCGGGCAGCAGCGCGCCGACTGGGTGGTGCTCGCCGTTCAGCAGGCACCGGCCGACGAGCTCTATTTCGGCCTCAAGGAACTGCGTCGGGCCGGGGATGGTCCCGCCGTGCACCGAGTGGGTGACTGCGTGGCACCTCGCCGTGCGCACGCCGCCGTCATCGACGGTGAGAGGGTCGGGGAGCTGCTGTGAGCGGCGCCGAGACGATCGCGGTCGTCCCCGTGCGCGAGGGCATGCTGCCGCCTGGCGCGGACGAGACAGTGGCCGAATGCGGCGGGGATGTGCTGCTCATCGGTTCGGGGACCGCTCAGGCCGCGGCGGCACTCCAGGTCGCCGCGACCAGTGTCAGGATCGCGGAGGTGGGACCCTACGCGCCCGCCGCCTGGGCCGCGGCGCTTGCCGTGCCGCTCGCCCACGTCGACGTCGTCATGCTGCCCGGATCCGCCGACGGCCGCGACCTTGCGCCGCGGCTCGCCGCGGACATGCGCCGCCCGCTCTGGGCGGGGGCGGTCGCGGTGACACCTGAGCGGGTCACCGTGGCCAGGTACGACGGACAGATCCTGGTGGCGGCGGACATTGACCGGCCTGCTGTCGTTACCCTCCTGCCAGGACTAACCGGAGTCGAGCCTGCCTCGGCCGCGAGCCGGCGGTGCGCTCCCGTCGAGATCGAACTGGCCCTGCCGTATCGCCACGACGCCAACATCGTCGATGTCGCCGCGCCGACCGCAGAGACGATCGACCTGGCTGAGGCGCCCCGGGTGTTCGCCGGCGGTGCCGGGCTCCAGCGTGCGGCGGAGTTCGACCTGCTCAAACACGTGGCGGCGCGCGCGGGCGCGTCGCTAGGTGCGACCAGGGTGGCGGTGGACGTCGGCTGGGCGCCGTCCGGCCGCCAGATCGGCACCACTGGGGTTACGGTTCACCCGGAGCTCTACGTCGCCTTCGGCGTGTCAGGTGCGGTACAGCACGTCGCGGCCATCGGCGCGCCTGAGCACGTGATATCGGTGAACACCGACCGTAGCTGCCCGATGATGGCGATCGCCGACCTGGCCGTCGCGGCGGATGCCCCCGCCGTGCTGCGTGAGCTCGCGGGACTGCTTGGCGTGCCCGTTCCGAACGTGGAGGCTGCCGGTGCCTGAACGCTTCGATGCCGTCGTGGTCGGCGCTGGCCCCGCCGGTGCCGCTGCTGCCCTGGTGCTCGCCCGTTCCGGCAAGTCGGTGTGCATGCTCGAGCGGGGCCCTTTTCCCGGATCGAAGAACATGTACGGCGGTGTGATCTACGGCCGGATTCTCGACACGCTCATCCCGCGGTGGTGGGAGCAGGTGCCCGTGCAACGCTGGGTCACCAGGCGCGAGACGCGGATCATGACGCCGACCCGGTCGCTCACCGTCGGCTGTTCGAGCAAGGCGTGGGGCGAGCCGCCGTACAACGGGATGACGGCGCTGCGGCCCGACTTCGATCGCTGGTTCGCCGACCAGGCCGTCGCCGCCGGCGCGGTGCTGGTGACATCGACGGTGGCCACCGGCGTGACGCGGCAGGGCGGACGGGCGGGTGGGCGCGTAACGGGTGTACGCACCGACCGGCTAGGCGGGGACCTCGCCGCCGGCGTCGTCATTGCCTGCGACGGCGTGAACTCGTTCCTGGCCAAGGAGGCGGGGCTGTACCGCCGCGCCGACCCTGACCATTTCACGCTGGGAGTCAAGGAAGTCCTAGCCATGCCGGCCGCAGAGATCGAGCGGCGGTTCAACGTCTCGGGCCGCGAGGGCGTTGATATTGAGGTCCTCGGAGCTACCAGCGGAGTACCGGGTGGCGGCTTTGTCTACACGAACCTGGACACCATCGCCGTCGGTCTCGTGCTCCAGCTCACCGGCCTCGCCAGCGCCAAGGTCCGGCCGGAGGAGCTCATCGCCGAATTCAAGAGCCATCCGGATATCGCCCCGCTGGTCGCCCGCACCGAACTGAAGGAGTATTCCGCGCACCTCATTCCGGAGGGTGGTTACAACTCGATGCCGCGGCTCGCCGGTGACGGGTTGCTCGTCGCGGGGGACGCCGCAGGAATGACCCTGGCTACCGGCGTGTGGCTGGAGGGCGTCAACTTCGCCGTCGGGAGCGGCGCCGCCGCGGGAACCACCGCTTGCCAAGCGCTGGACCGCGGCGACGTGTCGGCGGCGGGCCTGGCGGGCTACCGGCGCAGGCTCGAGCGGACCTTCGTGCTGAAGAACCACAAGAAGCTGCGGCGGGTGCCAGCCCTGCTGCTCACCGACCGTGTGCAGCACCGGTATGCCCCGATGGTCTGCGACGTGGCCGAGGGCCTGTTCACGGTCACCGACCCCGCGCCCAAACCCGGCTTGTTCAGACTCGTTCGTGCGGCCGCCAAGCAAAACGGTGTGCGGATGGCAGACCTGGCCAGGGACGGCTGGGCCACGGTGCGTAGCATCGGATGAACGGCGCGGCACCCTGGCCCGAGGTGGGCTTCGAAGATCGCATGGCAACTGTCGAGTTCGATGTGGCGGATAGACCCCACATCGTCGTGAACAGCGATATCTGCCGCAGTTGCAGCACCCGCGCTTGCGTCACGGCGTGTCCCGCTAACCTGTTCGTGCCCACCGCGGATGGCGGGATCGCGTTCAACTACGAGCAGTGTTTCGAGTGCGGCACCTGCTATCTGATATGCGACAGCGAAGGCGCGATCTCCTGGAGCTATCCAGAAGGCGGGCATGGGGTCGTTTTGAGGTACTCGTGAGCAGGCGGGGCATCAACATCCAGGGACAGCACGGCCGGCGGCGGGTCAGCCCCCAGGGACCGCACACCGGGCCTGCGATCGGTGTCGCGCTCAAGCTCACGCCCCGTCGCATCGAGGTCGACCCGGTCACTGGTGAGACCACGCCCGACCGGGCTCCGGGCAGCGCCTCGGCCGCGGGACTAGCGGCATTGGAGATCGCCTTGCGGCTGCGTGAGGTGTGGCACTCGCGCGTGACCGTCGCGACCGTGGACACGGCCGCCGCCGATCCCATGCTGCGCGACGCGCTCGCCCGTGGCGCTGACAACGCCATCCGGATGCAGTTGCCGCCGGGCTGCGAAATGGGCCCGCCTGGTATGCCGGCCGCGCTCGGCGCCGCCGCCGACGCCCTCGCCGCCGCGTTCGCCGGCCATCCAGTCGTACTGTGCGGCGACGGCGGCCACGGTAGCGGTACCGGCGCGGTCCCCGCGCTGCTCGCGGCACGCGCACGCCGGGCGCAGGCACTGGGGCTTACCAGCGTCGAACCGGCACAGCAGCCCGCTACCGTGCACGTAGAGCGCAGGCTCGACCGCGGGTGGCGAGAACGCCTGGTGGTGCGGGCGCCGATGGTGCTCGCTGTCGAAGGCGGGACCGCACGGCCGCGGCGCGCCCCGCTTGACGCGGTCCTTGCCGTGGGCAGCGCCACTATCGCCGTGGCCGGTTTGGCAGCGACCGGCGGCGACGGCTGGGGCGGCGGTGCCGACGCGACCGCCCACCAGCACGGCTCTGGCGCTGTGACCATCCTGCCGTACCGGCCGCGGGCGCGGATCCTCCAGGCACCCGAGGGCGAATCGCCGCTCGCACGCGTACTGAGCCTGCTCGGCTCCGGCGGCGAACGCAAGCCGCCCGAACGGGTCGATGCCGAGCCCGCTGCGGCCGCACAGCAGATCCTCGACAAGCTCCGTGGCTGGGGTTACCTGTGACGGCCGATGCCTCGTTCCGCGGGTCGCCCGGCCGTCGGCCGGGTCCGGATCGCCCCTCGGTGCGCCCCGGGGCGCCAACACGAGCCAGTCGCAGCGCCATCGCGCGCCCTATGCCGCGCGATCCACCGGTCACAAGCGCCGTCTTCGTGTCGGGCACACTCACGTTTCCCCAACGCCCGCCTGGGCCCCGAACGTAGGTAGGTGGCCACCCGTGAGCCAGCTGGAGAGCAGAACCGGTGGGGAGCCTACGGCAACCGCCCGGCCCACCGACGGCCCTTTGGGTGGGCTCCAGCGCCGCCAATGGCCCATCGCTGGGGCGGGCGCGTAGATGCGGCCGCCGGCGCTGGCCGACATGCGCTGGCCGGATGCCGATCGGGCGCCCCGGCGGGTGCTCGTCGTGCCGGTCGGGTCGCTGGAGCAACACGGCCCGCACCTGCCACAGGACACGGACACACGGATCGCTGTTGAAGTGGCGAGACGCAGTTGTGCGGGTCGCCAATCCGTCGCGCTCGCGCCGCCGTTCGCCATTGGCGCGAGCGGCGAGCATGCTGGTTTCCCCGGCACCCTGTCCATCGGCAGCGACGCGCTCGCTACCTGTCTCATCGAGCTTGGCCGCCACGCGAGCTCGCACTGGCCAGCGATGCTGCTCGTAAACGGGCACGGCGGCAACGCCGCCGCGATCGGCGCAGCCACGGCACGGTTGCGGTACGAGGGCCGAACGTGCCGGGTGTGGCACGCTCGCCTACCGGGAGGCGACGCCCACGCTGGCCGCGTCGAGACATCCCTCATCCTCGCGCTGGCGCCGGAGGCCGTGCGCATGGAGCTTGCGGTGGCGGGAGAACGCCGGCCGGTTGACGAGCTCATGCCCATGCTGCGCGACCGCGGCGTGCGCGCGGTCAGCGCGAACGGCGTGCTCGGCGATCCGTCCGGCGCGTCGGCCGATGAAGGTGAGCGACTGCTCGCGCAGCTGACCGCAGAGCTCATCGAGACACTTGACGGACTGCTTGAGGGCACCGCGGAACGACGCGTCAGCGCGGAACGGAGCGGCAGGTGACCGAGTGCGTTGCGGTGGTGACAGGAGCGGCGCGCGGGATCGGAGCGGCCGTCTCCATGCGGCTCGCCCGCGACGGCTGGGCGCTGGTGCTCGTCGACGCGTGTGCCCCGCAGCCGCCAGTGGACTACTCGATGCCTTCACCTGCCGCGCTCATCGCCGTCGCGCAGGAGTGCATCGACGCCGGCGCGCCAGAGGCAGTCCCTGTCGTCGCCGACGTCGGCGACGGGGCCATGCGTGATGCGCTGCATGACGCGCTCAGAAGGCGCGTACCATCCATCGCCGTCGCGGCGGCCGGGGTGATCCAGGGCCACCATGCCTGGGCCGTGCCTGACGACGCCTTCGAGCTCATGCTCCGGGTCAACCTGCACGGCGTACGGCACCTGGCCGAGTTGTGCGTGCCAGCGATGGTCGAACAAGGAAGCGGGCGATTCGTCGCGATTGCCTCGGCGGCCGCGTTGCGTGCGATGCCTCGGCTCGCCGCCTATTCGGCCGCGAAGGCCGCGGCAGTCGGCTACGTCCGCGCGCTTGCGGCGGACCTCGCGGGCACTGGGGTGACCGCAAACGCCGTCTGCCCTGGCTCGACGAGCGGCACAATGCTGGCAGCGAGCGCCGCCATCTACGACCTGCCCGGCCAGGAGAGCTTCGCCGCGCAGGCGCCGCTGCGGCGACTGTTGTCCCCCGCCGAGGTGGCCGCCGCCGTTGGCTGGCTCTGCGGCCCAGACGCGAGCGGCCTCACGGGCGCTGTCATCCCCGTCGACGCCGGCCTCACTGCCTGACCGGCCCCGGCCTTTCTTTTCTCGCATGCAAACCCGCCACTACTCGTTCCGCGATCCTGCGTCGTGGTAAGACATCGGCGCGCCATCGCAAGCGCGGCGAAACCATGGGTCATACTGCGACGTCGGATGTGAAACGGCTCGCCAGGAGCCATCGGGCCGCCATGGCGCAGCACGGCCGCCATGGCGCAGCACGGCCGCCATGGCGCCGCGACCTACAGGAGGGCGGCATGAGCGCTACAAGCCCGCGGACAGTAACCTTCGCCTATTGGCTCGCCGGCGCGCTTGCCGTGGCCTCGCTCGCAGGATGCAGCGGCGCGGTCGCTCAGAGCGTGAGCAGCGGAAAGCCGAACGTGCTGCCATCGCCGCGACCTTCGCTTTGCGAGCGCATGGGCGTTCTTAGCCGGCTTGTCGTCGACCGGACGAACACGCTGCAGGACAATCGCATCCGATATCGCTTCGCCGGCACGGTGACAGTCAGCGAGCCGAACCACGTCCAGACCGCCGCGAGGGCCTTGTGCGCTCTCCCCCATTTTCCCGCTGGAAGCTTCGCCTGCCCAGCCGATACGGGCACGGTTTACGCCTTGCGTTTCTCCGCCCGCGGGCGGAGGTTGCCCACCGTGGCCGCACAAGCTACCGGCTGTGAGGTCGTCCGTGGGCTCGGCGCCCCGCGCTGGACGTCCACAACACCCGGGTTCTGGTACACGCTGGGCGAGGTGATGGGAGTCCGAAATCCTGGGCGCACCGCCTTCGCGGGCACAGTGCCAGCAAACTGACCAGGCCAGCAACCTGACCAGAGCTCCTACGTGCCACGCGCAGGGCTCCACCTACGAGATGGCCCACGACGATGTCGGATTGGTCGTAAGCGGCCCCGAGCAGGCGATCCTCGAGTCCCATCCGCCCGACCGGCTGGCCTACACCTGGCACACGATCACCCCTGAGTGGGCCGCGCGGTCGGCATGGATGAGGCGGCCGCCGCGGCCTGGCGCGCTGAAGCCCGCTCCAAGGTCGCCTTTGACATCGAGGACGTCGGCCACGGTGTCGTCAAGCTCACGGTGACCCACGACGGCTTCGCGCCGGGCAGCGCAGTGCTGCCGGCCATCTCCGAAGGGTGGCCCGCTGTCCTGGCCAGCCTCAAGACCCTGCTTGAGACGGGGTCGTCCTTGCGCACCTCGTGACCGGCCGCGGTGCCGTCCGCCGACATCACTGATTTCATGGCCCGTCTCCTTGGCACAGATGGCCGGATCGATCAGCGCGGGCTCACCGGAGCCGTCGGAGGCCCTGCCCGGCCTGCTAGGCGCCGCCCGCGAAAGGTCTGCAGGAGGGCGGCTAAGAGTCAATCACAGGCGGCAAGATGCTTGAGCGCGAGTGGCCAGGTCAGGCCGGGATCGGACGGGAAGGCACTCGGAAACGGGCCACCAGGGTGCAGTCACCGGGGTATGACCTCGATCACCCCTAGGATCGGCCAGCAGCGGGGCGCGGTGCCGCGCCGTTCCCGCGCGATCGGACTCGCCCAGGCATAGAACCTGGCGAACCTCGGACGCCCCCGGCGTGCGCTGACCATCTGGCCTCCTTCAAGCCCCCCGTCCAGGCTGGGAACCGCCGGCGGACTCGCTCATCCCTCCGGTTTCCGCGACGTGCCGGCGGGCGCGCGCGAGGCGAGCTGGCGCACCGCGGCCTGCGAACGGCCGACAGTATCAGCGACCTCCTCGAAGGAGAGTCCGAAGACATCGTGCAGGATGAACGCCGTCCGTTCCGCGGGTGACAGGCGCCCGAGGACGACGAGCAGCACCATGCTGACGGAATCGTCGAGCGTGGCCAGCTCGGCGGGATCCTCGGCGGCTGCGTCTCGACCAGCGGCTCGGGCAGCCACGGGCCGACGTAGCGTTACTTCGCGCGCGGCCGCTGCCGAGGGCGTCGAGTGCCAGCCGGCCGGCCGTCGTCGTCAGCCGTGCGCGCAGGTCGCGGATCGCGGCCGGATCCTGCGTGCGCCGCGGCCGCAGCCACGTCTCCTGTACGCAGTCCTCCGCTTCGGCCAGCGAGCCGATTGTCGCGTAGGCACGCGCAGCAGGCGCGGTCTCTGGGCCTCGAACGCCCAGGTTAGGGCATCGTCGCCGGCCGGCTCTGGTTCACCATGTCCGGCGCGAAGGTGCCAATCGCCCCCAGCCGTGGCCAGATCCCGGCCGTCTGCGAGCGCCACCAGGCGCCGCCGGCGCCCGGGGCCCCGTCGTCGTGCTCGCGCCGCGCGCTCACCGCTCCGCTGTCCTCAGCCAGGTCGCGAACCGCGTCGTGCCGCGAACGTCGGGCCGCTCGGCGGCCGGCCGATTCACGGGTCAGGATCATTCTCGATGCCTGCCGCGGCGGGCGACACCGCGTCTGCTGCTGGGCGCCCGATGATGACACCCTGCCAGGGCCCCAGAACGACGCCGCCGGGCTCGGTGTGCACGTCCCCGCCGGTGGACAGGAGGACCGGGCCTGCTGGTTCGAACGGCGCCGCGGGCTGTGCGGAGAAATTGGCCGCCACTGTGAGCCACTCGACGCGGTAGATCCACTGATCGGGTGGCGAGACAAGCTGCCGATAGCGCCCGATCCGGCCGCCGAGTTCCGCGCGCCGTAGCGCAAGCAGGCGGTGGCAGAACCACAGCGTCGACGACTGGTCCGCGCGCTGATCGGCGACATTGCGAGTGGCGCTGTCGCCGAGCGGGAGCCAGGGCTGGACGCTGCCCGCAGTGAAGCCGGCCGATGCCGAGGAGTCCCATTGCATGGGGGTCCTGGCCCGGTCCCTGACACCCCTGCCGCCAAGGCCGCGCCGCGTCATCCGGTCTCGTTGCAGCTCCGCGGGGACTTCGACGTCGGTCATGGCGATCTCGTCGCCGTAGTACAAAACGGTCGTGCCCGGCAGCGTAGCGAGCACGAGCAACGCCAGCCTGGTTTTGCTTTCGTCGCCGTCGCACCAGCGGGTGGGGAAACGGCCGACATCGTGGTTGGAGGCTGTCCATACCGGGCACCCGTTCGCGGGGAGATGCGCGAGCGTCTGCGACACGACGCCGGCCAGTTCTTGCGCACCGAAACCGGCGAAAATGAAGGGGAAGTTGAAGGCTAGCTGCAGCTCATCGTCGTGCCCGTAGTAGGAGGCGAGGCGGTCGAGATCCCCGACCCACGTCTCGCCGAGGAGCAGGCGCGGTGACTGATAGCTTTCCGCGATGCGCCGCCAATCCCGGAAAACGCCGTGCGTCTCCGGCCGGTTGAAATTGTAGACAGACTCGAGGCCGAAGCTTCCTTTCATCCGGTTACTCTCAGCGAGCGCCGGGTTATCCCGCAATTGGGCATCCTTGTAGAGGCCGTGGGCGACATCGATGCGGAACCCCGCTACGCCGCGGTCGAACCAGAACCTGAGAATCTCCCTGAACGCGTCGTGGACCGCGGGCTCCCACCAGTTCAGGTCGGGCTGGGTGTCAAGAAAATTGTGCAGGTAGTATTGACCGCTTGGCTCATCCAAGGTCCAGGCGGGGCCTCCCGTGGCGTCTCGCCAGTTGTTCGGCGGCCCGCCATCAGGGCCAGGGTCAGCCCAGACGTAGAAGCCACGGTGCGCGGAGTCCGGGCCCTTTGACGCCTCGACAAACCAGGGATGTGCGGCGCTTGTGTGGTTGGGCACCAGGTCAAGCAGCACCCGCAAACCGCGGTTAGCCGCCTCGGCGATGAGACAGTCCAGATCCGCCAGGTTGCCGAGTTCGGGGTGGACGCCCAGGTAATCGCTGACGTCGTAGCCCCAGTCCTGGTCAGGCGAGGGCATCGTCGGCGACAGCCAGATGCCGTCCACGCCCAGCCACGAGAGGTGGTCAAGGCCTGCTATGACGCCGCGCAGGTCGCCGTAGCCATCCCGGTCGGTGTCACGCCAGGACCTGACGTACAACTGGTAGAGCACAGCGCCGTGCCACCAGTGGCGCCCTGCAGGGTTATCGTCCATGCCTCTCCCGGTGAGTAGCTGCCGTTGCTTCGCTGCCCCGATGTGGCTGATTGTTTGCTTTCGCCCCCTTGGCGGGCCGACAATTGAACGCGTGCGCATAGCGCTCGAACTCGTGGCCGTGATCCTGCTTCCAACCGCGGTGGGATACGCGGTGATTGGTGGCGTCCGCGCGGCCGGGCGAGTTTCCGAGTGGCGGTATGTCCGTGCCGCCAATGCCCCCACGGCCATCGTCGCCGAGCCCATCGAACGGCTCGCCGCGAACCTGCGGCGGCTGCGCGCGGAGTTGGAAGCGATGGAGAACCAGATGGGCACGCCGGCCAAGAGCGCGCGCCTGCGGGCACTGCGGGCGGCATACACCGACGCCCTGTGCACCGCCTGCCAGCGGCTCGAGGCGAGCCCGCCGCCCGCCGCGCAAGCCGGCCAGGCCGAGATCTACCGCGTCGAGGCGGCGTTGCGCGAGCGCGGACTCGACGTGCGGGAGGCGGCGCCGCGCTGAGCACGGAGCCAGGTTGGGGCGCGACAGGTTGGGGCGCGACAGGTTGCGACGGGCCGGGCCGGGCTCCGCGTACCATCGGTGCGTGGTCCGCGTTCTCGCCGTTTCCGATGAGGTTGATGACGCGCTGTGCGCGAACGTGAGCCTCGCAGCTGGGGCCGAACTGATCGTCGGTTGCGGGGACCTGCCGTTCGACTACCTCCGTCATCTCATGAACGCCTTTGATGTGCCCCTCGTCTTCGTACCAGGTAATCACGATCCGGATGTCTCCGGTTACCGGCTCTCCCGCGCCGGGCTTACGCTGCGGGCCGGACTTCCCCAACGCGCGCCGTGGCCCGACGGGGCAAGCAACGCCGACGGCAGGATCGTCGATGCGGCCGGCCTGCGGGTGGCTGGACTCGGCGGTTGCCGTCGCTACAGCGCAGGGCCCAACCAGTACAGCGACAGGCAGCAGTCCAGGCGCGCCCGTGCCCTCAGCCGCAGGGCCCGCTGGCGCCAGCTGCGGGACGGCCGCGGCGTCGACATCCTCCTCACCCATGCCGCGCCGCGAGGTGCGGGCGACTGCGATGATCCTGTGCACCTCGGATTCACCGCGCTGAACGGGCTTGTCGCGCGGCTGGGGCCCGCGCTGTTGTTGCACGGTCATGTCGGCCCAGGCGAGCTGGCCAACCCGGTTCGGCAGCTTGAGCAGACCTCGGTGCGCAACGTGGCCGGGCGGCATCTGCTCGACATCGAACCAGGTGCGGGTGTCCCGGTCCCGCAGATGGGACACGATGGTGCGGGCTGACACGGGTTTCGCCCGCTCGGACGTCGAGAACGACTTCCTCCGCGCCCGGCGCCGTCAGATGCTCGCTCGTCTTGCCCACCGGCTGCGCCGCGAGCCCGACGACGTCAACCTCATTCTCCCGTTCGACGAGGTGGTCGCCGCCCTGGGCAGGGCGGGCGAGCGGTCCGTTGGCCTGCAGACCATCCGGTTGGATTCGGTCGTCGGCACGGTCGATTCGCGGCGCGATTTTGACCGTCGCTTCCGGCCCACGTCGAGCCGGGTGCGCGAGCGCTGGGAGCGGCTCGCGCTGGCACAGCGGCGCGGTGAGGCGATCCCTCCCATTGACGTGTACCGCCTCGGCGACCTGCATTTCGTCCAGGACGGCCACCACCGGGTCTCGATCGCGATCGCGACCGGCGAGGAGGCGATCGACGCCTATGTGACGGAGGTGCTCACGGCGGTACCCGCCAACGGCGTCCGCCGCCGCGGCGATCTGCTGATGAAGAGCTACGAGCGCATCTTCGGTGCCCGGGTGCCGCTGCCCGCCCAGGCGCTCGCCAAGCTCACGGTCAGCGACCCGTGGTCGTACGCTGAGCTCGGGGATGCTGTCGAGGCCTGGGGCTACCGGTGCATGCAGGACAAGCGACGCTTCCTCGACCGCGAGGAGGTCGCCCGCCATTGGTTCGCCGAGGAATACACGCCGGTCGTACGCATGCTCCGCGCGGCCGACCTGATCGGTTCGTGCACCGACGCCGAGGCCTACATGCGAATCGCCCGCGAGCGTTACAGGCTGATGCGCACCCACGAGTGGAGCGACGAGGTCATCGAGCGATTGCGGGCAAAGCTCCAGTAGCCACCTGGGCGGCTTCGACCGCCGCGCCATCTGGTCAGCTGGCAGCGGTGCCGTCGGCCGGGGCCGGGGCCCGGGCCGCCGCCCCACCGCCGCCACCCCTGCCGTCAGCGGTGAGCGCGATGTTGTCACCGCTGGTGGGATCGAACACGTGTATCGACCTGACATCGACCCACAACTGCGCGTCGTAGCCCTCGCGCACGCTGGTGGCGGTGTCGAGCCTCGCCGTTACGGTGTCGGTGCTCGACCCCGTGTCCGCTGCGCCGGAGTCACGCGCGAGCTCCTCGAGTTCGGCGACGTTCATCGCCTTGTTGCGCTCCTGGGTGAAGTAGACGAAAACGTCCGAGCCCATGGATTCGAGGACGTCGATGTTCGCGCGGAAGGTAATCCCGTTTGGGCGGTTGTCGGCCGAGACGAGCGACGCGTCCTCGAAGCTTTCCGGGCGGATGCCGACGATCACGTCGCGGCCGGCGGCCTTGCTCTCGACCGCACGCCGTAGCTGGTCGCGCAGCGGGATATCGCCAAGGGCGGTGCGCAGTTTGCCCTCCTCGAGGGTCGCGAACAGGAAGTTCATCGCGGGCGACCCGATGAAGCCGGCCACGAAGAGGTTCTTCGGCCGGTCGTAGAGTTCCTGCGGCGATGCCACTTGCTGCAGGATGCCGCTGCGCATGACAGCTACGCGGTCACCGAGCGTCATCGCCTCGGTCTGGTCGTGCGTCACGTAGACCATGGTGGTACCGAGCCGCCGCTGTATGCGCGACACCTCCGTGCGCATCTGCACGCGCAGTTTCGCGTCGAGGTTGGACAGCGGCTCGTCCATCAGGAAGGCGGCCGGGTCGCGGACGATCGCACGCCCCATCGCCACCCGCTGCCGCTGCCCACCGGACAGGTTGGCCGGCCTGCGATCGAGATGCTGGGTCAGGTCGAGGATGCGGGCCGCCTCGCCCACCTTCTCGTCGATGGTGGCCTTCGGGGTCTTCGCCAGCTTCAGCGCGAAGCCCATGTTCTCCCTGACGGTCATGTGCGGGTACAGCGCGTAGCTCTGGAACACCATCGCGATGTCCCGGTCTTTCGGCGCCTTGTCGTTCACGACCTGTCCCCCGATGCGCAGCTCGCCTTCTGTGATGTCCTCCAGGCCGGCGATCATGTTCAGGGTCGTCGACTTTCCGCAGCCCGAGGGCCCGACGAGGATGACAAGTTCTCCGTCGGCTATCGCGAGGCTGACCTTGTCGACCGCGAGCGCCCCGTCGGGGAAGCGCTTGGTCACGTTGTCCAGGGCGATGTCGGCCACTGTGTGCTCCTTATTTCCTGTCTAGCCCTTGACCGCGCCTGACGTCAGACCTGCGACGATCCGGCGCTGGAAGAACAGCACGAAAACGATGATCGGAATGGTGATGACCACTGCGGCAGCCGCGATGGGGCCGGTCGGAACCGTGAACTGCGAGCTGCCACTGAGGTAGGCAAGTGACGCCGGCGCCGTCCGTGAGGCGATTGTCGAGGTGAACGAGATCGCCATCAGGAACTCGTTCCAGCAGGCGAGGAACACCAGGATCGCGGTCGTGACCATTCCCGGTGCGGCCAGTGGGGCGATGACTTTGGTGAACGCCTGGTACGGGGTAGCGCCGTCCATCTTCGCCGCCTTCTCAAGCTCCCAAGGGATCTCACGGAAGAACGCCGAGAGGATATAGATGCCGAGCGGCAGGCCGAAGGCCACGTAGGGGATGATCAGTCCTGGCCAGGTGTTGAACAGGCCCAGCGCGCGCTCGATGCTAAACAGCGGGGTCACCAGGGCGATGAGCGGGAACATCGCGATCAGCAGCGCCATCCCGATGAGCAGCGTCTTGCCGGGGAACCGCAGCCGGGCGACCGCGTAGGCGGCCATGGAAGCGAGCACGACGGCGATGAACGTGGAGATGAGGCCGATGCCGATCGAGTTAGCCAGCGGCCGGACGAACTGCGACGTCTTCAGGATCTGGGTGTAATTCCTCAAGGTCCACTGCGCGGGAATGAAGGAGGGATCGAGAACGGCGGGGGGCGTCTTAAAGGAGAGCGAGACCATCCACAGCACCGGGATGAGCGCCAGGGCTACGACGACGAAGTTCGCCGTCCCCCAGCCGGCCTTCTGCCGGAACGTCGTGGTTACAGCGGCCATGAGCGGGTCACCTCTTTCCGAGGTCGGTGCCTGGGGCGGCGGTGCCAAAGCCCTTGATGAACACAAAGGCGATGATCACCACGCAGATGAAGATCAGGATGGAGATCGTCGACCCGATCCCCAGGTTCAGCGCGTTGAACAGGTTGTCCCAGCCGAGGATCGAGACCGACTCCGTGCCGTTGTTGCCCTGGGTGAGGATGAAGATGTTGTCGAATATCCGGAACGAGTCAAGCGTCCGGAATAGCAGGGCCACCAGGATCGCCGGCTTCATCAGCGGTACCGTGATCTTCATGAAGCGCTGCCAGGCGGTGGCGCCGTCCACCTTGGCGGCCTTTTGCAGGTCCTCGGGCACCAGGGAGAGCCCGGCCAGCAGCAGCAGCCCCATGAACGGCGTGGTCTTCCAGATCTCCGCCAGGATGATCACGGCAATCGCCTTATACTGTTCGGTCAGCGGCGCGCTGTTGTGGAAAGCCGCCGACAGGTAGCCCTGGCCTGGCGTCCATGCGTAATACCAGCCGTAGGCGGCGGCGACCGTGACGATCCCGTAGGGAATGAGCGCGGCCGTGCGGACCATGCCCCTGCCGAACAGCGTCCGGTGCATAACCAGGGCCAGCATCATGCCCAGCACCAGGGTGACGGTGACCGAGACAACGGTGATGAGCACGGTCACCCACAGCGCCTGCCACCAGTACGGAGAGCTGAGCACCGCGGCATAGTTGCTCAGCCCGATGAACTTGACGTCCTGGGGGAGTTCCAGGTTGTAGCGCTGCAGCGACAGCCAGATGGCGTAGACAATCGGGTAGGCGCAAACGGCGATCATCACGATGACTGCCGGGGCGCACAGCAGCCAGCCGAGCCTGCGCTCGGCCCGCGCGCCTTCCGACAGCTGCCTTCCATGCCTGCCGGTTCTGGCCGTGGTCTCCTCGGCGGCGACCGTCTGCGTGTTAGTGCTCATCGGCCCCTACCCTTTCTCGCGACCGCGGCCGGACCGGCCGCGCGGGTGTTCATGGCACGAGGCCCTTCGATTGCAGGGCGTTGTTGAGCTGGTTGGTCATGTGCTTCTCGGTGCTCGCCGGGTTGATGTTGGCTGGCGGCGAGATGAGGTGCGAGATGTCGATGGACACGACCTGGTAAACGGGCGTCTTCGGCCGCACGCTCGCATGCTCAAGCGCCTGCAGGATGTCGGCGTGGAACGGGTAGTCCGCGAACATCGCCGGATCGCTGTACAGGCTGGTGATCGTGGGCGGTACGCCGCCGACGGTGGCGCCGATCAGCTGGTTCTGCTTGTCCCGCAGGCACAGCGCGGCCTGCAAGGCGAGCGCCTTGTGCTGCGAGTACGCGCTCACGGCGAGGTCGACGCCGCCGATCGTCACCTTGGCAGGCACGCCGGGGGTGATCTCCGGGTAAAGCGCCCACTTGAAGACCTTCAACATCTTCGGGTCGTCGGACTTCATGGACGGATACACAAACGGGTAGTTCAGCTCGAACGCGGCCGTGCCCGCCTCCATCGCCAGCCGGTTGTCGTTCTCCATCTGCACGGGCAGTGACGGGTCAGCGCCGGCCGAGGTGGCGAGCTGCTTCATGGCCGACAACGCCTGCACGGCGGGCGCGCCGAGCGTGACCTTGGTCGCCGTTGGATTCAGGATGGTGCCACCGGAGCTGGCCACCATCGTGTTGAACCAAACGGTCGCGCCCTCGTATTGTGCGCCCTGGATCTCGATGTAGTGCGGCTTGCCCTCCTTCTTCAGCTGCTCCGCGTCGGCGATCATCTGGGTCCACGTCGTAGGCGGATTGGGCACGAGGTCGGAGCGGTACCACAGCAGCTGGGTGTTGGTGTTGTCCGGTGCCGCGTAGAGCTTTCCCCTCCAGATCGCTGTGTCCAGGGCCGGCGCGAGCGTCCCGTTAACGACCTGCCGCCGGTAACTTCCTGTCAACGGCTGTATCCAGCCGGCCTCGGCGAACTCGGCCTCCCAGGTGACGTCGAGGGCCATGATGTCGATTGTCGAATCATGCGCAGCCAGCCGCCGGACGAGCTGCAGGCGCTGGCTGTCCGATGCGGCGGGCAGCACCTGGTAGGAAATCGTGTACTTGCCGCCGCTCTGCGCGTCGCAGTTTTTGATCTCGGTGTTGGTCGCACCGGAAACGTCGGGGAACTGGTAGAAGCTCAGCGTCACCGGCGCGGAGCTGGCGCTGCTGCTGCCGCAGGCTGCCAGCGCCGAGGATACGAGCGCGGCGCCGGCAATCAATGCGCAGAAACCGCGGAAGCGGGAACCGGATCTCTGGAAACCCGGACCAGATCGGGACACCGCTCGCGCCCGACCACGCCGCCGGGAGGTGGATTCTTGACCGCCGTCAGCCATCATCTTGCCTCCAACGCACTATCGGACGGCCGGTAACCGTCTGCTCTCCCGCCCAGAACCTGCTGGGTAATCGCGGCGGACATGCCGGCGAGACCACCGCTACCCGGCTGGCGGGTGCGTCCGCCCGGCCGGCACGCCCGGGCTGCCGAGGTCACGATGGGCTGCCGCCACCTCGCCGAGCTCGAACGGCGCACAATCTCGAGCGGGAGCTCCTGCCGCATCGGCCGCACCGGTTGCCCCGCAAGCATGATGCACAGCCGGCCCGCGCCCTCGGCGCCGCTACGCTCAAGCGGCTGGCGGACCGTGCTCAGGCCGTGCAGCGCGGCGGCCCGGATATCGTCGAATCCGATCACAGACAGCTGGTCGGGCACGGAGTGCCCGGACCGGGCGGCCGCTGTCAGCACACCGATCGCCTGGGTGTCAGAAGCCGCGAAGATCGCCGATGGTGGCGTGCGCAGCGCCAGCATCTGGGCCGCCTGTTCTGCCGCCACCGCCGCGCTGTGTGCGCCGCACTTCACCAGGGCAGCGTCGTACGTGACTCCCGCCGCGCGCAGCGCACGGCGATACCCGTCAAGCCGCCGCCGCGAGGAGAAGAACGTCAGCTCAGATTCGGCGCGGCGGGCAACCGCGTCGCCGACAAACCCGATCCGCCGATGGCCCAGGGACAGCAAGTGCTCGGTGGCCATGCGGCCGCCGAGAACGTCGTCGATGACCGTACGCGGCACGCCGGACGCCTCGACGTCGACCATCACCAGCGGCACCCTGGCCTCCTCGAAGCAGACCAGGTGCCGTTTGGCCAGCGGAAGTGACACCACTACGACCCCGTCCGCGCGATGCGTGGCGACAAGTGCCTGCAGGTGCCTGTCCCGCTGCTGCGGCGTCTCGACGTTGCACACGATCGTGTCGTAGCCATGCTCGTCGAACACCGTCAACGCGCCAGCGAGCCTGGTCACCACCGACGGCCGGGTCAGATACGGCACCACGATGGCCACGGTGTGTGGCGACCCACGGGACAACGCCGCCGCCAAATGGCTTGGCCGGTAACCCAGGCGGCCCATGACCTCAAGGACCTTCCTGCGCGTCGCTTCCCTGACGTTCGGTCCCCCGTTGAGAACACGCGAAACCGTGCCCACACCCACGCCAGCCTGCGCGGCTACGTCCGCGATTGTCGCTCGGCGCGAAGTGGCCATGCGCACGCCTCTTATACGGGAACCGGCCTAATTGGAACCGATTCCAAGTCGGACCGGCTCATTGTTACTCCGTGGCGCGGCGCCGTCAAGAGCCTTCTCCCGTACCGCCTGCGCGGCCCGCGGCGACGACGCCGAAATTCAGCCGGCCTGCAGGAGGCGCAGGTAGCCGGGCCGTGGGTTCGCGTGGCCAGCCGACGCTGCCAGGCGGCGTTGCCAGGCGGGCGTTCGGGCCAACACGAGAGCCAGCACGGAGTCAATAGCCACGCTCTGATCGCTGGCCGCCGCGGCGCGAAGCGGCCACATTCGAGCGATTTAAGCTTCGTTACGGTTCCTGCCACGACTGGAATTCTCGCCAGACCGCCTGGCCGATTGCTTTAAGCCACTCAAGCGGTTCCGGTGCGGAAATCCACCACAGAATTGACCACTTCAGGTCGCTGTACAAACGCACAGGGTTACTGTTTATAGGGGCGCGGGATCAGATATCGGGCATCACGCTCAGCTATCAGGCCTCAGGCATCAGGCGCCACCAGCCACGGAACTGGCCAGCCGCCGGCGTCCTGGTCCACCTCGCCGGTCACCCAGTTCTGTGGCGTGACCTGACTGCGCGCGCCGGTCCGCGTCCACGGCAAGGTTTCGCCCGCGCACGTCCGCGTCGGGGGCTGCGCCCCTACCGTGCCAGCCAGCGTCAGGACTCCGGGGGCGGCCGCCGGAGTCTCGAGCCGGCGGCTCAACTGCCCGGCGATTCGCGTCCATCCGCCCTGGTGGTCGCTGGCCTGGTCCGGCGGCAGGTGCGCATGGTCGATTGTCATGACCGTCTGCCCGTCGCCCGGTGATTCGAGTCACCTCTGTACTTGCCGACGCGCCATACCCGCTGCCGGTTTTGTGATCCACTCCCGGACCCGGACGCCGCGCGAAAGGGGCACGTGGGACGATGTTGAGTGTCGCTTCGCACCTACGTGAAGGGGGCCCTCCGCATGACCGCCGCTGACGTGCTTGTCGACGCATTCGGCAGAATCCGTAGCGCCGTCCATGAGGTGGTCGAACTCCGCAAGCCGAGCGAGCTGTCCTACCGCCCGGACGATGCGGCGAATTCGATCACCTGGCTGGTCTGGCACCTGACCCGGATCCAGGACGACCATATCGCCGGCGTCGCGGGGACCGCGCAGGTTTGGACGGCGAAAGGCTGGTTCGAGCGGTTCGGCTTGCCGCTCGACCCCGCGGACACGGGCTATGGGCACGGATCCGACCAGGTCGGCGCGGTCCAGGTGGAATCGGGCGAGCTGCTCGCCGGGTACCACGACGCGGTCTACGAGGAGACGATCAGGTACGTGCGGGGCCTTGCCGACGCCGATCTGGGCCGCATCGTGGACTCGTCCTGGCATCCGCCGGTCACGCTCGGCGTGCGGCTGGTCAGCGTCGTCTCCGACGACCTACAGCACGTGGGGCAGGCGGCCTACCTCCTCGGCCTCGCCGAGCGCCTGGTCCCCTGACCTCGCCTCCCTAGCCCGGCCCTGACCGGGAGGGGCCGGCGGGCGGGTGTGTTTCGGCCTCGGCGTGGCTCGAAACTGGTCAGCACGGGGCAGCCGTCGGACACCGCGCTCGCGTTTCGATCGGCGCGGCGCTGATGACCTGGCGAGGCTCGCCGAGATATTCCTCGGGGTCAAGGCTGAGCGCCGGGAGCCTGGAGGACATCGCGCAGCCGCTGACGGCCGAGCACGCGGCCGCGCCGCGACACGGCCGACCTCAGCCGGCCACGTGACCCGGGACGCGCGGCCCGCGGTGTTGATTTAGCCTGAACGGCTGCGCCAGGTGGCACCCGAGTGACGGGCGGCGCCCGCACTGCGCCGCGATCGTGCGGGATGCCGAGGTCGTGCAGGATAGGGACATGGTCTATGAAGCAGGTCACGGGATCGGGCCTAAGCTGGCGGAGGTCGCGTGAGCCCTGATACGCAGAAGCTGGCGGTCGAGGTCGAGGGCCGCACGCTGACGCTGACCAACCTGGACAAGGTGCTCTATCCCGAGACCGGCTTCACCAAGGGCCAGGTGATCGACTACTACCGGCGCGTCGCCCGGGTGCTGTTGCCGCACATCGCCGGACGGCCGCTGACGCTCAAGCGGTATCCGGACGGGGTGCGCGGCGCCTACTTCTATGAGAAGAACGCTCCGCGGCACCGGCCGCCCTGGGTGCCGACGGAGCGGATCTCGTCGCCAGGCTCAACCAAGACACGAGACACTGTGGAGTACGTCGTGGCCGGCGACCTGCCGACCCTGATATGGGCGGCCAACCTCGCCGACCTGGAGATCCACACCCCGATGTGGCGGCTGCCGCGCATCGCAGAACCCGACTTGCTGGTCTTCGACCTCGACCCGGGTGCGCCCGCGAACCTCGCCGACTGCTGCCGTGTGGCGCTGCTGCTGCGGCCGCTGCTCGAACAAGTCGGGCTGCGCCCGCTGGCCAAGACCTCAGGAGGAAAGGGCATGCAGTTGTACGCCGCCTTGTCCGGTATGACCTCCGAGCAGGCGAGCGAGCTGGCGCGCGCCCTCGCCGAGCACCTCGAGCAGGCCCACCCGGACGTGGTCGTGTCCCGGATGACCAAGGCGCTGCGCGCCGGCAAGGTGCTCATCGACTGGAGCCAGAACAACGCCGCTAAGACCACCGTCGCGCCTTATTCGCTGCGGGCCATGAGCCAGCCCACCGTGTCCACGCCGGTCAGCTGGGACGAGGTCGCCGCGTGCCGGCAGCCCGATGATCTGACGTTCACCAGTGACGCCGTCCTTGACCGGGTCGACCGCCACGGCGACCTGCTGTCGCCGCTGATCACGCCCGAACCCGCCTGAGCGCCCTGCCGGACGCCCGCCCCCCTGCCACCGCTGACCCTGAATGTGCCATCGCGGGTCGCATGCGACCAGTGACAGTACATCCACGGTCAGACGAGCTTGGAGCAGGCTCAATGGTGCACGTTGACAGTCCGTGCTATTCGCGGATCAGGCACCAGGATCTGGTGGAGCGGGCGGGCGTGGGGAAGCCTTCCGTGCTGCCTCGAGTTTCGCCCTGAACCGGCCGAGGAGGCGTTCGGCCGTGTCGGCGGCGCGAGCAGCCGCGTCGCGGCTGCGCCTGGCATCGCGCAGAGTGCGTGCGGCCTCCGCTTCCCGGGTTTGCGCTCGTTCGAGCTGCTTTTCCAGGTCCTCGATCTGACGCTCCGCAGCCTGACGTGCCTCGCTCGCCTCGGTGACTCGCCGCGATGCATCGTCGAGCGCGGCGGCGGCATCCCTGGCCACCTCTGCCGCATCGCGCACGTCCTGCTCCGCCGCCTCCACCTCGCGCCGCCGCCGCGCCGACCCTCCGTCCTCGCGCTGCCCCGTCACTGCCCCGTCCTTGCGTGCACCCCACGCCGGGGGTGCTGGCTCGCGCTCCTGGCGGCCCGGCGCCTCCGGCTTTTCCCGCGCCACCGGGCGATCCCGCGACGCACCGGCGTCCCGCCGCCCGGTCCGCTGCGCGGGCGCGGCGGGGACGGCCACGGCGTCGGCCACGTCGACGCCGCCGAAACCGGCATAGCGGAGGCCAGCGGTCAGTCGGCCCGAGCGGACCGCCTCGGCCGCGCCAGGGTCGGCAAGCGCCGCCTCGAGCGTGGCCTCGACTTCACGCTCGACTTGATCGCTGACCGGCCTGCCCGCCCGTGCCGCAAGCTGCCTTGCCTGCTGAGCGAGCGCCTGGATCGCTGGACGCCGCTGCGCCGACAGGTCGCGCAGCCGGCCCCCCGCCATGGCCTGCTGCGCCTCGCGCATCGACTCCCCCAGGTCAAGCAGGCGGTCGACCTGGTCACCGGCCTCGCGGACGAGCCTGTTCACGAGCGCGGCACTCGCTGTCGGGCGGCGCAGTTTCTTGATCGCTTCGCTGAGGTCTTTCTCACCTTCGGCCCGTGCCAGGCGCGCGCGCTCGTCCCTGGACGCCGTGAACTCGGCGGGCGGTAGCCCGTAAAGCTCGTCTGCCACCCGCGCTATTTCCACCCCACCGCTTTCCACTCCACCGTTGTACCCGGCCACCGCCGAAACGCGTGTTATTGCCTTCAGGCGTGAGCTAGCCCGGGTGCGGCATCGGGTAACCCCTCGCATGCGCCAGTTGGAAGATCGGCTCGGAGGCGGCCGCGCCCCGCCTATAACTCGCGGATGACCTCAGCCGGATCCTTGTCGTTTCGCAGCCCCTGGTAAGAGGGAGCGCGCATCCGCCCCGCATTGGTCCAGCCAGCGAATACCACCTCGGCCACCAGGAGCGGCTCCACCCAGATGGCGCCGCGGGCCTGCGCCGCGGGTACCGGGGTGGCGAACGGCGATGCTGCCCGTGCCAGTGGAGCCAGTCTCTGCTCGAGCACGCGCAGGGTCTGCTGGCTGAACCCGGTCCCCACCCGGCCGGCATAGGCTAGCCCAACGTCGGTCTGGACGCCGACGAGCAACGATCCGATCTGCCCGGCGCGACCGCCCTCGCCTGGATTGATGCCGCCGATGACGACCTCCTGCCTGCGCACGTGCTTGATCTTGCGCCAGTCGGCGGAGCGCGCGCCAGGACGGTAGGGCGATTCGAGCCGCTTGGCGACGACGCCTTCCAGGCACTGGCCTACCGCAGCCGCCAGCACGTCCGCGCCGGCCGCGTCGGTGAACGCGGGCGGGGTCTGCCAGTACCGGCCAGCCAGGCCAAGGCTGTCGAGCAGGTCGCGCCGGCGTGCGTACGGCGCGTCGAGCAGCGGCCGTCCGTCCAGATGCAGCAGGTCGAACACCAGGTACGCGACCGGCACTTGCCTGGAAAGCCGAGCGGCATGAGCGGCAGAAGCGACGTGCATGCGCTGCTGCAACGCCTCGAAGCTCGGGCGGCCGCCATCGAAGCCGACGATCTCGCCGTCAAGCAACATCTGCCGCCCCGCGGCCGCCGATCCGAGCCCGCCAAGTTCCGGGTAGGCCGCGGCAATATCACGGCCGGTGCGAGAAAGCAGCCGGATCAGCCTGCCGCCCTCGACATACGCGCAGGCGCGCTGTCCGTCCCACTTCATCTCGAAAGCCCAGCCCTCGTCGCTGCGCGGCAGGCTGCCCGCCGTGGCAAGCATCGGCCTCACCAAGGCAGGCAGCGGCACCAGCTCCTGGTGCATCATCCCGGCTTCAACGCTCACTCACCCGGCCTACCCGCGGGTACCGTCCGCGCGCAAGCCCGCGCCGGGATCAGCCAGTCCCCCAGCCGCACCACGCTGGCCGACCAGGTTCACGCGATCGGCCGCGGCTTTTCTCTAGGAAGGGCGTGCCGCAGGCTGTCTGGTGGCGCTTTGAAGATGGTGAGTGAGGTTGCTGGTGACGATGCACCCGGTGCCGCGCCCCTGGGATTGTTGCGACTGGGGTTGCTGCGACTGGGGTTGCTGCGACTGGGGTTGCTGCGACTGGGGTTGCTGCGACGCCGAGACGCTGCAGGGGCCCTGAGTCGCACGGGCCCCGGCACGCCAGATCGGGGACGAGGCAAGCAATGTGAGTACCAGTGCCACGGCGAGCACGACGGCGGTGTAACGCACGACGACGCCGATGATCACCAACAGCACCAGGCCGCTCGCCAGCCCGACGGCGTCGTGCTGGCCAAGCAGGCCGATCAGCACCGACATCAGCCGGATGATCGCCCGGGCCGCGGCGAGTGCCAGGACAGTCAGCTGGCGCGGCAGTCCAGTCATCAGCCACACTCCCTCCCGGCTACCGGGCCGCCTCCAGCCGGCGGCACCGCCCGGCGCCCGCGAAGCCACCGGATTCCGCCGTGACCCGCATGTTCAGGAAAGCAGCAGCCCGGCGGCGACGCGGGCGCACCAGAGACGGCGCGGCTGTCTCATTTGACGCAACCGGCGCCGGTCCAACCCGCCAGCAACGTGACCAGCCGCGCAAACCATGGCGGACATGGCCAATTGCGGTAACACTGAGGTAACACTTATAGGCGGTACCAACGGGCAGGCTAACTGGCGACCCCGCGGCGAGCCTGCCCGCGGTGCCGGCCACGGTTCTGCACGGATCTGCCCAAGAAGGAGCTGCCGGTGCGAGTGCACGAGCGGGCGGGCCAACCGGCCCAGCAATCCGACCTAGTCGATGTCGCCAGGCTGATCACCGCCTACTACGCCGAACATCCCGACCCGTCCGTACCCGAGCAATGCGTGGCGTTCGGCACATCGGGCCACCGGGGGTCGGCGCTGCGGCTCAGCTTCAACGACGACCACATCGCCGCCATAACCCAGGCGATCTGCGAGCATCGGGGCCGGGCGGGCATCGACGGTCCACTATATCTGGGCCGCGACACGCACGCGCTTTCTGAGCCCGCATCCGTGACCGCGATCGAGGTGCTCGCCGCCAACAACGTGCACGTGCTCCTCGATCGCACAGATGGCTACACCCCGACGCCCGCGGTATCGCGCGCCATTCTCGCCCACAACGCCGGCCGGACCAACGGGCTCGCCGACGGCGTCGTGGTCACGCCGTCGCACAATCCTCCCGAGGACGGCGGCTTCAAGTACAACCCGCCCGACGGCGGCCCGGCCGGATCGCAGATCACGTCCGCGATACAGGACCGGGCAAATGAACTGCTCCGCGGTGAGCTGCGGGAAGTCCGTAGGATCGGTTATGCGCGGGCCAGGGACGCGGCGGGCTTCTTCGACTTCCTCGACCAGTATGTGTCGCAGTTGCCCGAGGTAGTGGACCTGGACGCGGTGCGCTCGGCGCGGCTGCGAATCGGCGCCGATCCGCTCGGCGGGGCCAGCGTCGCCTACTGGGCGGAGATCGCCGACCGGTTCGGGCTCGACCTGACCGTCGTCAACCCAGTCATTGACCCCACCTTCCGGTTCATGACCCTTGACTGGGACGGCCGGATCCGGATGGACTGCTCGTCGCCGCACGCGATGGCTTCGGTGATCACCCGCAGGAACGAGTTCGACATCGCGACAGGCAACGACACCGACTCCGACAGGCACGGAATCGTGACGCCGGACGCGGGCCTGCTCAACCCGAACCATTACCTTGCCGTCGCGATCGACTACCTGTACCGGCACCGAGAGCGCTGGCCCGCGGAAGCCGCCGTTGGCAAGACGATGGTCAGCTCCGCCATCATCGACCGGGTAGCCGCGGCAGTCGGCCGCGAGCTGACCGAGGTGCCGGTCGGGTTCAAGTGGTTCGTGCCTGGACTGCTCGACGGCACCATCGCCTTCGGTGGCGAGGAGAGCGCTGGCGCCTCGTTCCTCCGCCGCGATGGCGGGGTCTGGACCACCGACAAGGACGGCATCATCCTGGCGTTGCTCGGCGCCGAGATCACCGCGGTCACCGGTAGCACGCCCAGCGAGCGCTACCGCGAGCTCACCGCCAAGCTTGGCGATCCCGCCTACGCCCGCATCGACGCCCCCGCCAGCCGCGCGCAGAAGGCTGTCCTCGCGCGGCTGTCCCCTGACCAAGTCAACGTTCAGGAACTGGCGGGCGAGCCCGTCGTCGCCCGGCTCACCACCGCGCCAGGAAACGGCGAGCCGCTTGGCGGCCTGAAGGTCGTCACGGCGTCCGGCTGGTTTGCGGCGCGGCCATCGGGAACCGAGGACGTGTACAAGCTGTACACGGAGTCGTTCAGCGGCGCGGACCAGCTCGCCCGCATCCAGGACGAGGCGCAGCAGATCCTCGACACCGTGCTGAAGGAGGCGTGAGATGCCGCCACCGCGAGTGCTAGGAGTCGTGCTGGCGGGCGGCGCGGGCACGAGGCTTGCGCCGCTCACCGCGGACAGGGCCAAACCCGCCGTCCCGTTCGGCGGCCTGTACCGGCTGGTCGACTTCGCCCTTTCCAATCTGGTCAACGCCGGCTGCCTGCGCATCTGCGTGCTCACCCAGTACAAGAGCCACAGCCTCGACCGGCATATCACCACCACCTGGCGGATGAGCACCCTGCTAGGGAACTATGTGACGCCGGTGCCCGCGCAACAGCGGCTCGGCCCGCACTGGTACACAGGCTCGGCGGACGCTATCTACCAGTCGCTGAACCTCGTCTACGATGAGCGGCCCGACCTGGTGGTGGTGGTCGGCGCCGACCACGTCTTCCGGATGGATCCCAGACAGATGATCCGCCAGCATGTCGAATACGGCGCCGGGGCCACGGTCGCGGCCATCCGCGTGCCACGGGGCGCGGCCACGGCGTTCGGCGTGGTCCAAGCAGGCCCGGACGGGCGCACGGTCGATGCGTTCCTGGAGAAGCCACCCGATCCGCCACCGCTGCCGGGCTCGCCCGAGGAGACCTTCGCGTCGATGGGCAACTATGTGTTCTCCACGGACGTGCTCGTCGATGCGCTGCGGAAGGATGCGGCCAACCCGACGAGCAGGCACGACATGGGTGGGGACATCATGCCCCTGCTGGTCAACGAGCGGCTCGCCCAGGTCTACGACTTCATGACGAACCGGGTGCCAGGAGCGAGCGACAGCGACGCAGGCTACTGGCGAGACGTCGGAACTCTCGACGCCTATTTCGACGCGCACATGGACCTGTGCGCGCCGCTGCCTGCGTTCGATCTCTACAACGACCGCTGGCCCATCTACACCGAGGTGCCGTCCCAGCCGCCGGCGAAATTCGTGCACGCGTCCGGTGATAGGGTCGGGCACGCGATCGACAGCCTGGTCAGCAACGGTGTCATCGTCTCCGGCGGCCTCGTGCGCAATTCGGTGCTTTCGCCTGGTGTGCGGGTCAACAGCTGGGCGACGGTGGAACGGTCCATCATCCTGAATAACTCCGTCATCGGCCGCCACGCGGTGGTTAGGAACGCCATCATCGACAAGAACGTCACGGTCCCCGAGGGCGCGGAGGTCGGCGTCGACAAGAAAAACGACCTGGCGCGCGGCTTCGCCGTCTCTGACGGCGGGATCACCGTCATCGGCAAGAGCCAGGTGGTGACGACGTGACCGACGACACGCAGCGAAGGCTGCGGGTGGCGCTGCTGACCCGCGAGTACCCGCCGGAGGTTTACGGCGGCGCAGGGGTGCACGTCGAGTACCTCGCCCGCGAGCTTGGCCGCCTTGTCGACCTGACCGTGCACTGCCAGGGCGCGGACCGGCCAGGCGCCGTCGCGCACCAGCCATGGGACCGCCTTGCCGGCGCTAACCAGGCGCTGCGGACGATCTCGACCGACCTGTCGATGACCGCAGCGGTCGCGGGCGCCGATATCGTCCATTCCCACACCTGGTACGCGAACCTGGCGGGCCACCTCGCGACCCTCCTGTATGGCATGCCGCACGTCGTCACGGTGCATTCGCTCGAGCCGCTGCGGCCGTGGAAGGCCGAGCAGCTCGGCGGCGGCTACGCGCTGTCGTCCTGGTGCGAACGCGTGGCCGTCGAATCGGCGGCCGCGGTCATCGCCGTATCGGACGGCATGCGGGCCGACGTGCTCGGCGCCTACCCGACCGTGGCCGCCGAGCGGGTCAAGGTCATCCGCAACGGGATCGACACAAACGAGTACGCGCCCGACCCGGGCACCGATGTGCTCGAACGCTACGGCGTCGACCCGCGAAGGCCCCTGGTGGTCTACGTCGGCCGGATCACCCGCCAGAAAGGGCTGCCGGTACTGCTCAGGGCGGCCGCGCACCTCGACCAGGCCGCGCAGCTAGTGCTTTGCGCCGGCCATCCCGACACCGACGAGCTCGCCGCCGAGGTGGCAGAACTCGCCACCCGGCTGCAGGCGACGCGGTCCGGCGTGATCTGGCTGTCCAGGATCCCGAACCGCGAGGTCATCCAGCTAATGACGCATGCCACCGTCTTCGCCTGCCCATCGCTCTACGAGCCGCTCGGCATCGTGAATCTCGAGGCGATGGCGTGCAGCACCGCCGTCGCCGCGTCGCGCGTGGGCGGCATCCCCGAGGTCGTCATCGACGGCGAGACCGGTCTTCTCGTGCCGCCAGGCGACCCAGCCGCGCTCGCCGGTGCGCTGAACACACTCGTCCGCGACCCAGTCCTCGCGGCCACAATGGGCCAGCAGGGAAGAAAGCGGGCCGTCGCCGAGTTTCGCTGGACGACCATCGCCGCGCAAACCGAAGAGCTGTACGCGGAATTGACGCGCTGAACCTTTACCCAACAACGTTTGCCCAAACGGCGGCGCGAGGTGTCGCGGCCCTGGAACGAGACGCTCCGCCGCGATGCACGAACGAGAGCTATCGCGAGCCTGGACGAGAGGCCGCCGCGCGCTGCCGTGCTCGTTACGTCAGCACGCCATTCGCGCCGCCATCCAGCCACTATCCAATAGACTCCGAAGCCGTTCGGTCAGCCGTTCGGTCAGCCGTTCGGTCAGCCGTTCGGTCAGCCGTTCGGTCAGCCGTTCGGCCGTTCCGGTCAGCCGTTCCGGTCAGCCGTTCCGGTCAGCCGCTCGGGGGGCTCCGGTGACCTTACGCAAACTGTCGAAGAAGGTGCGATCATCTAGTGCCCGCCTCCCTGACCCCACCCCGCGGCGACTCTTCGCGTCCGAAAGCTCCCGCTGGCCTGAGCGGACCGAACGCCAGCCGCAGCGACCCAAGCCCGGCCGGGGTGCCTGCGATCCTTGCCGTCGTCGGCCTGGCAGGCGCGGGCAAGTCCGAGGCGGCAAGATTGCTCGTCGACAGGTACGGCTACTGCGCCGTTTACTTCGGCGGCATCGTCGTCGGTGAGGTTCAGCGCCGGGGCCTTCCGCTCCAGCCGGCCAACGAGCGCGCGGTTCGCGAGGAGCTGCGAGCGGCGGAGGGAATGGACGCGATTGCAAGGCGGAGTATTCGCCCCATTCGCGACCACCTTGATAGCGGCGAAAAGGTCGTGATTGATGGGCTGTATAGCACGGCCGAGCTGGCGCGGCTGCGCGCTGAGCCGGGCTGGGATGTGGTGACGCTGGCGGTCCACGCGCCCCGATGGCTGAGGAAAAGACGCCTTCGCGACCGCGCGGTCAGGCCACTCACTGCACAAGAAGTGGATGAGCGAGATTGGTTCGAGCTTACAAATCTAGACAAGGCGCCACCGATCGTCCTGGCTGATCTGCACGTGGTAAACGACGGGGGGGCCGACCAGCTCGGGGAGAACATCTACAAAAGCATCAAGTGCTTCATGGACGAGAGCTAACCGGAGACCGGCCGGGCAGCGCGACCAGCCCGGCAGCGCGACCAGCCCGCCAGCGCGACCAGCCCGCCAGCGCGGGCCGGCCCGGCCCGGCACCCCGGGACGAGTCAGGACGCGGGACCAGCAGCACGGTGTCTCGACTTGCCTGGGCTTGGCTTTGGTGTGGGGGTAAGGTCCCAATATGGTCCCACGTCAGGGGATTACCGGCCCGCGTAGACCCTGGCCCGCTGAAACGCCGGGAGGTTCACATGCCACAGCCACAGGGTCAGGACCTAGCGGACATCCGGGCGCGCCGTGACGAGCTGCGCCGACGGTACCTGCGCGCGGATGGCCAGCGCAGGCAGACCACGGTGGAGGGTGTGCATCACATCGCCCTCATCTGCCGTGATGTCGAGGAGACCATACGTTTCTACCAGGAGTTCCTCGGGTTCCCGCTGGTGGAACTCGTCGAGAACCGTGACTACGCTGGCTCGAGCCACTTCTTCTTCGACATCGGCAACCGCAACCTGCTCGGCTTCTTTGACTTCCCCGGTCACGACCACCCAGCGTTCACCGAGACGATCGGCGGCGTACAGCACATCGCGATCTCGGTGTCGGCGGAGCAGTTCGACGCTGCGAAGAAGCGATTCGAGAGTGCCGGCGTCGAATACCTCGGCCCGGACCGTGGCGTTCTCGACAGTATGTACTTCCGCGATCCGAACGGTGTTGGGCTCGAGTTGTACCGCGAGGACCTGGGCATATTTGACGGCAGGCCGCTGCTCACCTGATCGTTTAGCGCAGAACGGGCTCGTGATCGGCCCGGCCGGCGCATACTAGAGATAATGAAACGAACCCGCGCCGTGACCCGGCGCTATCTCCCCACGAGCCCCTTCAACGTTCCTGCCGACGCCCGGCCGGTCGAGCAGTTCGCCCTGCAGGACCAGGTGACGCACGACAAGTACGGCCTCGGCCTGGTGATAGGCGTCGAGGATGGCGTCGCCGTGCTCGTTGATTTCGGTTCACGGCAGGAACGCCTCACGACACCGTACGCCAAGCTGGTCAAGCTCTAAAGACCTGCCGGCCGCGCGCACGGTTAGCTCGAAGGTCCGGTAACTGCCGGTCCACACCGCCTTCTGCGTGTGCGCCACGCACGCCCACCGGACGCAGGAGGGTCGGCACGCTTCCTCAACCCCCCTGTGATGGTCTCGTGCAGCCCGTGGAAACGTGCCGTGGTCAGACTCGGCGCGCAGAGCCGAACCTGGCGTGATCTGGCAAGGCAGGCAGACGCGGTCCCGGGGCGTAGCCTGACAGGTATGACCGCCCCACCAGAGCGACGGGACGTCACGCCGCTGCCTGACCTGCTGCACGGACGTTCCCGAGCCGGGCCGGTCCGCGAGCAGCGGCCCGTCTACGTCGACCTCCTGCCCCCATGCAACGCCGGCTGCCCGGCCGGGGAGAATATTCAGGCCTGGCTGGCGGAGGCCGAGGTTGGCCGTCATGAGCGGGCGTGGCGGCAGCTTGTCGCCGACAATCCGATGCCGGCGATCCACGGACGGGTCTGCTACCACCCGTGTGAAAGTGCCTGCAACCGCGCCAGCCTCGACAGCGCCGTGTCGATTCACTCGGTCGAGCGGTTCCTCGGTGACCTCGCCCTTGAACAGGGATGGTCATTGAACCCGCCAATGGCACGCACCGGTAAGCGGGTGCTTATCATCGGCGCCGGGCCCAGCGGGCTTTCGGCCGCCTACCACCTGGCCAGGCTCGGCCATGAGGTCGAAATCAGGGATGCAGGCGAGCGGCCCGGCGGGATGATGCGCTACGGCATCCCCGCGTACCGGATGCCACGCGATGTCCTCGACGGCGAACTTGACCGCATTCTCGCGCTTGGCGTCCGCATCACCACCGACCACCGGGTGGAGGATCTGGACGCCGAGCGGCGCGAGGGCGGCTTCGACGCCGCCTTCGTCGCGGTGGGCGCGCATCTGTCCAAGCGGGTCGACATCCCGGCCAAGGACGCCGCACGGATCGTCGACGCGGTGTCGTTCCTGCGCAGCGTCGCCTCTGGTGAGCGGCCGGTGATCGGCAGGCGCGTTGCCGTCTACGGCGGCGGCAACACCGCGATGGACGCGGCCCGGGTGGCCCGCCGCCTGGGCGCGAACGACGCGCTCATCGTCTACCGCCGCACCCGTGCGCAGATGCCAGCCCATGCCGAGGAGGCCGAGGAGGCAGAACGGGAGGGCGTGCACATCAACTGGCTGCGCACGATCACCGCCTTCGACGGCCCGGAACTGACCGTCGAGGCCATGGAACTGGATGAGAACGGGTTCCCCAGGCCAACCGGGCAGTTCGAGACCCTCGCCGCGGACACCGTAATTTTGGCGCTTGGCCAGGAGACTGATACCGCCTTCCTGCGCCAGGTACCCGGCGTGGAGTTCGCCCGCGACGGCACCGTGCAGGTGTCGCCTTCCATGATGACCGGATGCCCGGGCGTGTTCGCAGGAGGCGACATGGTGCCGGCCGAGCGCACAGTGACGGTCGGTGTTGGACACGGCAAGAAGGCAGCAAGGAACATCGACGCTTGGCTAAGGGACAGCGTGCTGACCGATATGCCCAAGCACGAGCTTGTCGGCTTTAACGACCTCAACCTGTGGTACTTCGGCGATGCCGCCCGCAGGCAGCAGCCTGAGGCCGCGCCTGAGCAACGAACCGCGGATTTCGGCGAGGTGCGCGGCGGCCTGTCCGAGAAGGAGGCGACGTACGAAGCGCGCCGGTGCTTGTCGTGCGGCAACTGCTGCGAGTGTGACGGCTGTCTCGGCGCGTGCCCAGAGGACGCGGTGATCAAACTGGGCATCGGGCATCGCTACCGGTTCGACTACGACCTGTGCACCGGCTGCGGTGCGTGTTTCGAGCAGTGCCCTGTGCACTCGATCGAGATGGTCCCGGAGGACGGATGACACGCGTCACAGTCGACGGCAACGAGGCCACGGCGTCGGTGGCCTACCGGCTCAACGAGGTCTGCTGCATCTACCCGATCACGCCATCGTCGCCCATGGCTGAGCTCGCGGACGAATGGTCCAGCCAGGGGCGGCCAAACCTGTGGGGCGGCGTGCCCGCCGTGGTAGAGATGCAGAGCGAGGGCGGCGCCTCAGGTGCTTTGCACGGGGCCCTGCAGAGCGGCGCGCTCGCGACCACCTTCACGGCATCACAAGGCCTGCTGCTGATGATCCCGAACATGTACAAGATCGCTGGTGAGCTGACGCCCGCGGTGCTGCATGTCGCCGCGCGCTCGCTGGCCACGCAGGGGCTGTCCATCTTCGGTGACCACTCGGACGTGATGGCGGTGCGGCAGACGGGTTTCGCGCTGCTCGCCTCCGCGTCGGTTCAGGAGGCGCACGACCTCGCGCTGGTGGCACAGGCGGCCACGCTGGCTACCCGGGTGCCGTTCGTGCACTTCTTCGACGGGTTCCGCACCTCGCACGAGCTGAACACGATCGAGTTGCTTTCCGATGACGACCTACGCGCGCTCGTGCCCGCGGAACTGGTACGTGCACACCGCGGGCGGGCATTGTCACCCGAGCGGCCGTTCATCCGCGGAACCGCGCAGAACCCGGACGTCTACTTCCAGGCGCGGGAGACGGTGAACCCCTTCTATGCCGCCGTGCCCGACGCGGTGGAGGGCGCAATGGCCCGCCTCGCCGAGCGCACCGGCCGCCGCTACCACACAGTCGAATACACCGGCCATCCAGAGGCCGAGCGGGTGATTGTGGTAATGGGCTCGGCAGCAGAGACCGTCGGGGAGACCGTGGCCCACCTGTGTGCGCGCGGCGAGCGGGCCGGCGTGCTGCAGGTCCGGCTGTTCCGGCCGTTCCCTGACCGTGCCCTGATCGACGCGTTGCCCGCGGGGGCGCGGCGGATCGCCGTCCTCGACAGGACCAAAGAGCCAGGCGCGAGTGGCGAACCACTCTTCCTCGACGTGGTCGCCGCGCTTGCCGAGGCGCACACCGATGGTGAGCGCGCCATCCTGCCTGTCGTGACCGGCGGTCGCTACGGCCTGTCGTCGAAGGAGCTCACCCCCGGCATGGTCGCAGGAGTATTCACGGAACTGGAACGCGACCGGCCGCGGCGCAGGTTCACCATCGGCATCAGGGACGACGTTTCCGGCCTGAGCCTGCCATATGACCCGGCACTTGACATAGAGCCCCTGGGCACGGTCCGCGCAGTCTTCTTCGGCCTCGGCTCGGACGGAACTGTTGGCGCCAACAAGAACACGATCAAGATCCTCGGGGCCGAGGAGAAGCTGCACGCGCAGGGCTACTTCGTCTACGACTCGAAGAAGTCAGGCTCACAGACCGTGTCCCACCTGCGGTTCGGGCCGCAGCCGATCCGCGCGCCCTATCTGGTCGAGCAGGCCAGTTTCGTTGGCTGCCATCACTTCGGGCTGCTCGACAGAGTCGACGTGCTCGGCCGGGCGGCGCCGGGCGCGACACTGCTGCTTGACTGCGCGCACCCGCCCGACGAGGTCTGGGATGCGTTGCCCCGCCCGGTCCAGGAGAAGATTCTCGCCAAGCGGATCGAGGTATACGCGATCGATGCCGGCCGGATCGCCCGCGACGTCGGCCTCGCCGGGCGGACCAACACAGTCCTGCAGACCTGCTTTTTCGCCATTTCAGGCGTGCTGCCCCGCGAAGAAGCGATCGCAAAGATCAAGTCCGCGATCGCCAAGACGTACCGTCACAGGGGCGCCGAAGTGGTTGAGCGGAACCAGTCCGCGGTCGACCGCGCACTCGAAGGGCTGCACCGGATCGAGGTGCCCGGGCGGGTAACCTCCGCCCGCGAGCTTCCACCGGTCGTGCCTGCAGACGCGCCCGAGTTCGTCCGTAACGTCACCGCCGAGATGATGGCCGGCCGCGGCGACGACCTGCCCGTCAGCATGCTTCCGGTGGACGGTACCTACCCGAGCGGCACGGCGGCGTACGAGAAGCTCAACATCTCCGAATTTGTCGCGCAATGGGATCCGGACATGTGCATCCAGTGCGGTAACTGCAGCTTCGTATGCCCGCACAGCGTGATCAGGTCCACCTACTACGACGAGGCGCTGCTCACCGGGGCGCCACCAGCGTTCCGTTCCGCTCCGCTTGACGCCCGCGGTCTCCCGGACACCCGGTTCACGCTGCAGGTGTACGTGGAGGACTGCACCGGCTGCGAGCTGTGCGTGCAAGCCTGCCCCGTCGCGGAAGCAGGGAATCCGGCCCGAAAGGCGATCAACCTCGCGGCCCGCGAGCCGCTTGTGGCCGCCGAGCGGGACAACATCAGGTTCTTCGAGACGCTGCCGGTGGCCGACCGCTCGCGGGTGGACTTCGGCACGGTTCGCGGTACGCAGTTCCTGCAACCGCTATTCGAGTTCTCTGGCGCCTGCGCAGGCTGCGGGGAGACGCCTTACGTCAAGCTGCTTTCGCAGCTGTTCGGCGACCGGCTGATGGTCGCCAACGCGACCGGCTGCTCCTCGATCTACGGCGGGAACCTGCCCACCACGCCGTGGACGGCCGACGCCAACGGGCGCGGTCCGGCCTGGTCGAACTCCCTATTCGAGGACAACGCCGAGTTCGGCCTCGGGTTCCGGCTGGCCGCCGACAGGCACACGGAGCTTGCCCGTAGCCGCCTGACCGAATTGCGGGACGCCATCGGCGCCGAACTGGTGGACGACATCCTCGGGGCGCCCCAGCTGCACGAGTCCGAGCTGCGCGCACAACGCGACCGGGTCGATGAGCTGACGCGCAGGCTCGATGCCATTGACGGTGCTACCGGCGCTGACGGTCCCGTCGCCGACCTGCGCAGCGTGCTGGATCATCTGGTCCGGCGCAGCGTGTGGATCGTCGGCGGCGACGGCTGGGCATATGACATCGGGTCGGGCGGGCTGGACCACGTCCTGGCCAGTGGGCGCAACGTGAACGTACTGGTGCTCGACACCGAGGTCTACTCCAACACCGGCGGCCAGGCATCGAAGGCCACGCCGCTCGGCGCCGTCGCCAAGTTCGCCGCTGGAGGCAAAGCGGCGCCGATGAAGGACCTCGCGCTCCAGGTCATCGCCTACGGCAGCGTGTATGTCGCCCGGGTGGCGATGGGTGCCGACCCACAGCAGACACTGCGCGCGTTCCGCGAAGCGGAAGCCTATGACGGCCCGTCGCTCCTGATCGCCTACAGCCACTGCATCGCGCACGGGATCGAGATGCGCGACGGGCTCGACCAGCAGTACCGTGCTGTCGCCAGCGGGCACTGGCCGCTGATCCGTTACGACCCGATGGTACAGGCGGCCGGCGGCAACCCGTTCCTGCTCGACTCGCCGAGGCCACGGATTCCGCTCGCTGACTACCGCACGCGCGAACTGCGGTTCCGCACGCTCGCGAACACCGATCCCGCAGAGGCGGAACGGCTTCTCACGCTGGCGCAACAAGCGGCCGATCAGCGCTGGCGCACCTACGAGGAGATGGCGACGCGCGGTGCGCAACGGTTCCAGGCCGACGCACGGAAGGATCGCTGATGGACCTATCGACCCGCTACCTGGGCCTGGTGCTCCGCAACCCGCTCGTCGCCTCCGCGTCCCCGCTGTCGAACACGGTCGACGGCGTCCGCCGACTGGCCGACGCCGGCGTCGGCGCGGTCGTGCTCTACTCCCTGTTCGAGGAGCAGGTGCGCCGGGAGGCGGCAGAGAACGCGCGGCTCGCCGACGCAGGAACCGAGATCTTCGGCGAGGCGCTGTCCTACTTCCCAGCCGGCGCAGCGGAGGCAGCCGAGGAGGCTGGCCCGCGCCGCTACATCAGCCTGCTTGAGCGCGCCGCGACCGCGGTGGAGGTCCCGGTGATCGGCAGCCTCAACGGGGTAACGAGCGGCGGCTGGACCGGATACGCGCGAGCGATGCAGGACGCGGGCGCGGCGGCGATCGAGCTGAATATCTATTACGTGCCAGGCGACCCGCACATTTCCGGGCGCGAGGTTGAGCAGCGGCACCTCGACATCCTGCGGGAGGTCAAGGACTCGGTGACCGTGCCGGTGGCGGTCAAGCTGAGTCCGCACTTCAGTTCGCCGGGCGAGATGGCGCTACGGCTGGATCAAGCTGGAGCGGACGGCTTGGTGCTCTTCAACCGGTTTCTGCAGCCCGACATCGACCCGGAAAGCCTCGCGGTGGTGCCTGCCGTGGGCCTGTCCAACGCGGCCGAGGCCCGGCTGCCGCGCACCTGGATCTCAATCCTGCGCGGTTGGGTGAATGCCTCCCTCGCGGCGACCACCGGCGTCGAGGCACCGGCCGATGTGGTCAAGTACCTGCTGGCAGGTGCGGACGTCGTGATGACCGCGTCCGCGCTGCTGCGGCACGGCCCCGAGCATGCGGCCGTGCTGCTCGAGGGCCTGTCCGACTGGATGGTGCGCAAGGGGTTCATGTCGGTCACCGAGGTGCGCGGCATTCTCGCGTTGCCTGCGGGCACCGACAACACGGCCTACGAGCGCGCGGGCTACGTCCGCGCCGTGCGGACCGCCAACAGCGCCCGCGGTCCGTGGTAGTTGCCAGCGCTAGCGGCCCGGTTCAGGCCTGCCTGCGGGCCGCCTCCGCCCACGCGGTCCATTTCTTTCCGTGCTTGATCGGCCCCTCGGGCGACGGCGAGATTGGTTAGCCTCAGCCGTGATCGCCCGCCCGTCGCTTGACGACGTCCATCTCCGTTACACCGGAGGGTTTTCACCACCAGCGACGAGACCAGCGGCCACATCGGGGAGAATGCGGCATGAGCGCCGCAACAGTGACACATTTTGGCTTCCTCGCGGCCCCGCCCGCTGCGGCGGACGCCGATCTACCTGGTGATCAACCTGGTGCAACCGGTTATCTGGCTACTGCTGTTCGGCAGTTGTTCAAGGCAGTGGCCACGATTCCAGGATTCGACGCGACCGGAGCCAGCTTCCTTGACTTCCTCGCACCCGGCGCGGTGATGACGACCGCGCTGTTCGAAGGCACGGGGCCGGCGCCACCTACATCCAGGACATGGACCGAGGTGTGATGGACCGGCCAGGCTCGCACCGGGCTGGTGGGAAACGTGGCTCGGTACAACCCGGCAGAGCGGGCACTGGTGGCCAGCCGCCAGGCCCTGCTCGCCACTCCCGATTGGGGTGTGGTGAGTATCAGGCTCGGCCTGCCCGCCTGGGCTGTCGTGGCGATGGGATTGGTCGCCACGACAGCGTTCCGCGCTTACCAGCGGGCCACCTGACCGCTCGGATAGCTGAAGCCGTAGACATATTGAGCACCCCGTGGCAGCCGTTCTTGATCAGTCTTCTTAACGGCTGCCGCGCATGTGCCACCGCCAGTCGGCTGTCACGGCCGGCCGGGCTACGTCGCAATGGTCCGAGCAACCTGCGCGCTCACCACTCAGCCGCCCTTTTCCTGATGCGGCCGGCGCACAGGGATGGTGCAACGCTCGGCCCGGGACTTGCGCGGATAGCGCCCGCCGGCGCGCGGTCGCGCCCGCTGCCGAACGCGCGGCGCATGACGCATCGCGCCGTGCCTGCCTTCGCGGACCCGCAGACGGGTCTCGAGGCGCGGCCCACGCCGGGTGGCACCGGCGCTGCGGTCTCCAACGGGCTGATGTGGCGGCAGGCGGGGCTGGCGCGGGGCCGTTCCCGCCGGGACATGGCGGTCGTGCCACCTGGTGTCGGGCCGTGGCCGCTTGAGAACGGGCCGGCAGCTACCCGGTCGCAGCGCGCTTTCGGAGCCTGATAAACCTGGCTGCGGATCCGAGCCGCGAGCCAGGACGTAGCTACACACTAACGTCCTGTACAGAAGCCGCCAGCAGGCCTGGGCGGCCTTCTTTATGGTCCGTACCGTGCTTCGCACTGGATGCCGGGCGTGCTTACGTTTATGGCCATGTGGCCGGTTGGTGGCGAGCCACCGTTCATCGGCGCGGGCATGGTCAGGCCAATAGCGCATGAATGTTCCCCCCACTACTAAACTACTAACGAACCCTCCCCTTAGGGTGCGTCGCAACGACGGTCCCCGGCTGCCGAGACGTCACCCGCTTACTAAAGCGGTGTACCCAGGCGCTTTGTTACTCCCCGGATTCGGGGATGGCGCGTAGTGCCGCTTTAGGCCACACTTGAGTACCGGTTAAACCCCACAAAATTGATTCTTTTTAGCATTAGCTGCACCTGGCTGTGCCGTTGAGCCGGCGGGCGCCGACGACCTCGATCGATGGCCCGCAAGGCGCCACATAGCACGCTGCCGATACGGTCGGCCACGGCGACGAGCAGCGGCCTCTTGCTGGTTGCTGCCGCAGCCGCCTAGGCTCGCGGGCATGATTACGGCCGTGCATACGCTCGTCTACGCCGACGATGCGCAAGCAGCGCGCGCGTTCTTCCGCGATGTCCTCGGCTGGTCGCACATCGACGCGGGCGACGGCTGGCTGATCTTCAAGACCGGCCCGTCCGAACTCGGCGTGCATCCGACCTCGGGTGACCGCGGGGGCGCGGCCTGGTCGACCAGCCAGCATCACGAGATCTCGCTGATGTGCGACGACATCCCGACTACCGTCGCAGAGCTCAAGGCCAAAGGCGCGGAGTTCGGCACCGAGATAAGCGACAGGGGATTCGGGCTGACCACCATGCTGACAGTCCCCGGCGCGGGCGAGGTAATGCTCTACCAGCCGCACCACCCCCCCGCCTACAGTCTGTGAGGGGCCCGGCGTTACCAGTGGCCGGCCTGGCGGGCCTGGGTCGGCGGGCCCCGGCCGGCGGGCCCAGCTTGCGGCCCGTTCAGCTCGATGACCCGTCCCCGGGCGGGCGCGGCGTGGGTCAGGCCGCCGCAGCCCGGTGTTCGCACGATGATCCGCGCGCGGTCGGCGCGGAACAGGTCGTGCGAGAACTCGATCGGCTCGCCCCCGGTGTCCATGGTGGTGCGGGTGATGGCGAGCAGCGCGGCGCCCGCCTCCACATCGAGGACCATCGCTTCGTCTTTCCGCAAGCACCGCGCGCGCCCGACGCAGCGTCGCCCGGCTGACCCCGAGCTCGGCCGCGAGGGCACGTTCGGCGCCGAGCCGCTGCCCCGGGCGCAGGTGCCCGGCGGCAATCCGGTCGGCGAGCACGCGGCGCACCTCCTCGGGGGTGCGCCCGCCTGAATCACCGGTCATTGCGCGTCATCTTGTCTCTGCGACTTCGCCTGTCCGCGACTGCGCCTGTCCGCGACTTGGCTCAGCCAACTCGGCGCAGGTAAAGCTCGGCCAGGTCGCAGCTGTCCCGCGTATACCCGGCACCTAGCTGCTGTGCGATGTCCACCGCGGTGTGCGAGCCGATCCACGCGACCAGCAGGAGCCGCCGGAACATGATGAACGTCCAGATCTCTGCCTCGTCCTCGGCCGGCAGTTCCAGCACCCGGCGGTAGCCAGACAGCCAGCTGTCGACGAGATCAGGAACCTGGGGCTGGTGCTCGAAGAAACTCACCGAGGTCCCGACGTCGTACAGATACCAGCTGAAACCGCAGTCGTCGAAGTCGATGACACTGACATTGCCGATCTCGCTGTCGGCTTCGGCTCCGCCGGCGGTGTCGGTCACGATCAGGTTGGCCAGCCGGGTGTCCGCGTGGATCAGGCCGTAGCGCTCCGGGCCGGTGCCGAACCTGCCGAGCCGGGCCCGCAGGGTCGTGTCAAGGCGCCCGAGCACGTCCCGCTCCTGCACGCCGACGCTGACTCCGTCCTGCCAGCGCCCCCACCGCGCCCGGTCACCGAACGCCGCCTCGTAGTCCCAGTGGAACCTGGTGAACCAGCGCGGCCCCACCCATCGCCTGGCGTGCTTGTGCATCCGGGCCGTGATCTCGCCCAGCTCGGCGAAGTGGTCGATCGCATACTGCACGGGCTCGCTGCCCGGCAGGTATTCGAACCGCACGCAATAGCGCTGCTCGCCGGTCGAGGGATCCGTCGTCGTGGTGATCCGGCGGCCGTCGAGCGCAGGCAAGATCCGTGGGGTGCGCACGCCCGCTTCCGCCCGTAGCGCGTCCATCCAGGCGAGCTCGGACTCGATCTCGGGCACCGTGTGGTAGCCGAGCCGGTGCACGCGCAGGATCGACGGCCCCTGGTCAGGGTCCTCGACGAGGTACGTGGCATTCTCGGAGACGTTGAGCAGCCCTACCACCGCATCCGGATGGCAGCCGTAGCCGCTGACCGCACGCTGCGCGCACCGGGTGACGCGCTCGAGGACGTCGCCGCCGACCGACAGGTCATGTGTCTGCATCTCGTGCCTCACCCATGCTCGCGGCCCTCGACAGCGCCGAGGAAGCTGGAGATCTCCTGCTGCGCTCGCAGCACATTATCCGTGCTCCCGCTCATGTCTGCGGGACAGTCACTGTTCGGTATGACCGAATAGCTACTCATCATAACCATTTGGTGGCAAGTGGTCAGGTTAAGTCTGAACTCTATGAACCGGATCTGACTTGTCATGGTTTTTACCGGCTTATACTGTCCGCGCGCGTGCGGTGCGCCAGACATAGGGACTGAACCGAATAGGACACCCGGCGTGGCGTGGGTGGCTGTTTCCGCCCCGCTCAGGTCGCTCCCATGGGGAGAGAACTCATGGCACGGTCGGAGCATCCCCGAACAGGAGGTGGTCAGTCCACGGCGGCCCGGCGACCCGAGGATTACGACGTCGCGCAGCGCGACGAGGTCGCCAAGCTCCGTAAGCATGCGGTCGGGCTCGGCGGCGTCCTTTTCCTGACAGTGACGGGGGCCGCCCCCATCTCGGCCATGCTCTTCAACGTCCCGATCATGGTGGGTTTCGGGCAGGGCGCCGGAGCGCCCGCCGCCTTCGTGTTCGCCGCAATCGTGCTGGTCGTGTTCTCCGTCGGATACGTGGCAATGGCACGGAAGAAGACGACCGCCGGCGGCTTCTACTCCTACATCAGCCACGGGCTCGGCCGGGAACCCGGCATCGGCACCGGTTATGGCGCCGTCCTCGCCTATTCGGTGTTCGAGGCATCGTTGTGCGGCGGCTTCGCCTACTTCCTCGGCCTGAAGCTCAATGCCTACGGCATCAACGTGGCGTGGCCCTGGCTGGCTCTCGGCATGGTTGCCCTCGTCTCGGCGCTGACGTTCTTCGACGTCAGGCTCTCCTCCACGTTGCTAATGATCGGCCTCGTCAGCGAGGTGGTCATCCTGCTCATTTTCGACGGCTACCTTTTCGCCCGCGGGCACACGCCCTCCGTGCGCGCGCTGAACCCGGTGAGCGCACTCGAGGGCTTCCCCGCGGCTGGCAAGCTCACCGCGGGCGCGGTGGGCATCGGGCTCTTCTTCGGCTTCTGGTCGTGGGTGGGCTTCGAGATGGCGCCCAACTACGGCGAGGAGTCGCGCGACCCGAAGCGGATCGTGCCGCGTGCCCTGTACATCTCTGTCATCGGGCTCGGCGTCTTCTACACGATCACCGCCTGGGCCTCGCTGAGCGGTTACCCGAGCACCCACGCCGCCATCGTGCAGGCGCAGACCAACGCGGCGGACTACTACCTCGGCCCGGCGAAGGTATACGCGGGCGCCTGGGTGTCGTCGGTTATGAGCTTCCTGATCATCACGGGCTCGTTCGCGTGCGGCATGGCTTTCCACAACACCACGGCGCGCTACCTCTACTCGCTCGGCCGCGAAGGGCTGCTTCCTTCCGCGCTTGGGCGCACGCAGCCCAAGTGGAAGAGCCCGCACATCGCCTCGATCACCCAATCGCTCATCGCCGCGATCATCATCATTGGCTTCGCGGTGTTCACCGGAACCAGTGACCCGAATTCGCAGGCATATCTGCAGCTTTACGGCCTGATGGCGGTGATGGGCGTGATCATCATCCTGACGGTGCAGGCGCTGGTCTCGCTGAGCGTCTTGGTGTACTACGAGCGGTACCACGGTGACGAGGTGCACTGGTGGAAGACCCGGCTGGCACCGCTGCTCTCGCTGATATCGCAAGCCTTCGTCATCTACCTGCTGTTCAGGAACATCAGCTTCCTCGGCAGCGGCTATTCGTACGCGAAATGGCTTGGCCCGATCGACCTGCTGGTCGTCGCGATCGGCATCGGGGCCGCGTTCTACTTCAAGCGGCGCAAGCCGCAGAAGTTCGAGCAGGCGGGCCGCCTCATCAACGAAGGGCTGTGACAGGAGCAATGTTCGGCACAATCGTGGCCGGCGTCGACGCTACCAACGCCCGCCCATTTGAGGCGATCCACGCCGGCCGTAGTGTTAGGCCAGATCCTCGACCCCGGCCAGCTCGGCCAATGCCTGGTGCGCGTCGTCCAGGAAGACATCCCTCTATCGAGCCGGGCTAGGACCGCCGCCTGGTCACCTCGGCAGCGAGCTGCGCACGCGAGGAGATGCCCAGCTTCGCGAACACGCGCGCGAGATGCGTCTGCACGGTCCGGCGCGACACGCACAAGCATGCGCCGATCAGGGGATTGGACAGCCCTCTGCGACCAGGTCGGCGACCGTCTTTTCCGTCGGAGTGAGGCTCTGCCAGCCGATCGGCGGCCTGTTGCGCCTGCCGCGGCGGCCGCGACGGATACCGGCCTCGCGCAGCAGCGCATCGGGGGCGACGTCGCGGGCGGCGTCGAGGCGCTCGTAGCCGGCCATGGGCCGCACCGGCCACCGCACGATCAAGGCCCGCGCTGCGGGCCGGCGCCCGGCTCTCCCGTCACGTCGTACAGCGCTTTCAGCATCCCGAGCCAGCCGGTGAAGCCGATTTCTATGTCTTCCTTGCCACCGAGGGCCCGCCGTGAATCGGTGCCGACAACAAGGCGGCCGACGGGCGGCTCGACTCTGTCAAGGACGATGCGAATCTCCATTGGACCCATCGTCGTGTCCCTCGCTGGCGACAACATCCGCCACCTGGCGGATGCCGGCGACGCCGACGGGCAGCCGCTACGTTGGCGCTGGCGATAGCGACCCTCTCGGCTGCGGTGGGCTTCGCCGACGCCACCGCGCTCTCGACTCGGCCGGTGACGAACGTGAACCGCGCGCCCCTGCGGCTATTCGTGCGGAAGCGAATACCTTGGCCGCATCGGCCTGCTTGCTGGGCTTGACCCGTTTGCTGGGCTTGACCCGTTGCTGGGCTTGACCCGTCGCTGGCTTGATCCGTCGCTGGCTTGACCCGTCGCTTGGCTTGACCCGTCCTCCGTCGCGGCCGCCTGACCGACCGGAATCCACCGGTCAGGCGGCCTGACGGCGTCCGGCTAGTCGATATAGGCCGGATGCTGCTCGCTGAACTGGCCGGACTCACGGCTCGGGTTGCGTGCAAGACGGCTCGGCCACCAGACCCACCGGCCGAGATCCAGGTTGAGCGCGGTGACAAGCACCGAGCGGACCACGATGGTGTCGAGCAGCACGCCGAACGCGACGGCGAAACCGAGTTCGGTCAGGAACGTAACAGGCAGCGTGCCGAGTACGGCGAAGGTGCCCGCGAGCACCACGCCAGCCGAGGTGATCACTCCCCCGGTGGCGGCCAGCCCGGTCAGCGCGCCGCTGCGCGGCCCGAGGCTTTTCGCCTCCTCGCGCACCCTCGTCATCAGGAAGATGTTGTAGTCGATGCCGAGCGCGACGAGGAATACGAAGACGAACAGGGGGAACGAGGTATCGGCGCCGCCGAAGTTGAACACGTGGTTGAAGACCAGCGCGCTCACACCAAGCGCCGCCGCGAACGACAGCACGACCGTTGCTATCAGCATCGCCGGCGCGACAATCGCCCGCAGCAGCAACGCGAGCACGACGAACACCACAGCCAGGATCACCGGAATGATCAAGTCCCGGTCGTGCGCGGCGGCGCGCTGGACATCCAGATTGATCGCCGTGTTGCCACCGACCAGCGCATCGGCCCCGGGGATCACGTGTACCGCGGCACGCACCCGGTCGACCGTGGCATAGGCCGCCTGGCTGTCGGGCGCAGAGGTCAGCGTGCCCTCCAGATAGGCCTTGCCCGCCTTGGTCACCGGCGGGGTGACGCGGGTGATGCCCGAGGTGTCTCGGAAGGCGGACAGCAGCCGGGCGGACTGCGCCTCTTTACCGATCACGACGACCGGCTGCCCGGCGCCGGCAGGGAAGTGACGGGCCGCGACGGCCTCGCCGATTACCGAATCCGGGTGCCCGCGGAAGGACTGGGCGTCTGAGAGGCCACTGGCTTTGAGACCGGTCAGCCCGATCGCCAGCACCCCGAGCACAAGGGCCGTGGTGACCCAGACAACCCGCGGCCTTGGCGCGATGCCGCGGCCAACCTTGGCCCAAAAGCCCGTCGCGGTCGGCTGAGCCGAGCCGTAGCGCGGCTTGATCGGCCAGAATATCCAGCGGCCGCAGATAACCAGCAGGGCGGGCAGCAGGGTGGTCATCGCGAGAAGGGCAACCGCGACACCGATCGCCAGCACCGGCCCCATGCCCTTGGTGGAGTTCAGCTGGGCAATAACCAGCGTGATCAGACCGAGGATGACGGTTCCGCCGCTCGCCAAGATCGCAGGCCCGGCGCGGCGCAGCGCCTCGGTCATCGCCTCGTGCCGGTCTTCGTGGCGTCGCAGTTCCTCACGGTACCTGGCCGTGAGCAACAGCGCGTAGTCGGTGCCCGCGCCAAAGACGAGGACGTAGAGGATGCCTGCGCTCTGCCCGTTGACGTTCAGGCCGGCATGCGTGGCCAGCAGGTAGATGAGCGCCTCCGCGCTGGTCAAGGCGATTCCCGCCGAGATCACCGGCAGCAGCCAGAGCACCGGGCTGCGGTAGGTGATCAGCAGCAGCACGATGACGACAAGGAGGGTGGAGTACAGCAGGGTGCTGTCGATGCCCTTGAATGACTCGGCCGAGTCCGCGGCCGTGCCCAGCGGGCCCGTGATGTGCGCGCTCATGCCATTCGCGTTCCGCGACGCGATGGCGCGCAGCGCGTCGGCGGCATCGCCCGCGTGGTTCCAGCCATCCTTGCCGAGGTTGACCTGGACCATCGTCTCGGCCGCCTGGCCGTCCCCGGCGTAGATCGGGCCCGCGACCCCGCCGCGCACGACACCGCTGACAGCGGTGAAGGCCCTGGCGTCCGCGGTCGCCTTGGCCCGGTCGGCAGCGGTCAGGCCCGCCGATGAGTCGTAGACCACGACGCCGGTGAAGATGTTGGGCGACTGGAACTTCGACTGGAAGTTCAGGACTTTGGTGGATTCAGCCTTGGCAGGCAACCACGTGCTCGCGTCATTCTTCTCCGCGCCCGTCAGCTTGCCTGACAGCGGTCCCGCCACCGCAACGATGACGATCCAGAGCGCCAGGATTACCCATTTGGTTTTCCGCCCGGCCGGGAGGCGAGTGATCGCGCGGGCTTTGCTCATCGGGTCCCCCCAATACGGTCGTGAGCTCGCAGCCCACTCTCTGCATGGTCCTTTTGCAGGCCAACAGCGGCGAAACCGCTGTTGGCTCTGATCTGGGCGAACATCACAGCTCCTATCTGGGCGAGCACGGGCACGTATTGGGTAGACAGGTCGGCGCGCCGGAACTCATCGGCGCACGGCCGCCGCCCTATGCGGATGGGGCGCCACGGGCTTCCTGGCACGCGGCGCAGACCATGAACGGGTGGTCGTGACGTCCCCCCAGGATGTGGTCGCAGCGCGGGCGAGACATCCGCCAGCTGGCTGACGTTGTTCGCCGCGCGGGCGCTGGCGGCAGGTGCGGCCGGTAAGGTCATGGCGTCGCTGCGCCCGGGCTGGTCACCTCTTGGCGGTGCTTGGCACGGCGCAGAGCCTTGGCTCGAACGACATCTAGGTCTCGCGGGTCTGGCGGAAGGGCCTCAAGCCAGGGGCGCTCGTGCGGGGCCGTCCGCCGCTCGGTGCGGATGCGCTTCATCGCCTACCTCCTCGGCCAGACGGCGCCGCAAGGGGGCGAATGCACATGGCGTTCTCCGGTGATCCTTGCGGGTCGTTGTTGTCCGCGGGTCGTTACTGTCCGCGGCTCGTCGCTGTCCGCGGGTCGCTGCTGCCTACTTTGTGCGGAGCACGCCGGCACCCACATCGGTCAGGCAGATGAATGACTACCGGCGCTGCGAGAGTCGTTCATATAGATGACGCTGCCCCGTCGCCTGACGTGACATCGGTTGCAGGGACAATTACGCGGCGACCTACGTTCGATCTCGTGCCACGGGCGGCCCTAGACGATGCTGGAGGTCGACTCAGGGCACCAGGGGCGGAACGGCTGTTGAAGAGCGAGTCGTCGAATGCTGACTTCTGCCCAGCAGCATGTTCGCGGTGGTAACGCTCTATCCGCTCGACCTCGTTCCTGGATCCGAGGATCATCGGCGCGCGCTGGTGGAGGCTCGAAGGCTGGAGTTCCATAACGCGCTCGCATCCGGTGCTGGCGCCACCGCCAGCCTGCTCGACGATGAAGGAGATCGGATTGCACTCGTACATGAGCCGGAGCAACCCCGGCTCTACTGGCTCCTTGCTGTGTCCTTCGGATGGAGGAAGACACCCCGCAGGTGAGGATGCGGTACGTCTCAGCGACGACTGAGGCGATCCAGCGCATGTTGAAGTCCCCGCCGCGCGGCCCGGTCTTGCCAGCCAGGCACTCCGGCGCACACGACAAGGCGGGTGTCACCTCGCGGCAGCCGTTCGGGATAAATGTCGGCCATCGCCGTCCGCCGGTCCCGTCATACGTAACGGCCCGCCGGCGACGACTGGCGACGTCGGTTGGCAGTATTGCTCTTGAGATCCCCTGGGGCACGTAACGGGGTGCGAAGAGTCGGTTTTGCTGACACCGACGGCAGGCTCCGGCCATGATCGGGCCCAGCGCCCTACGGCCGGTCAGTGGCGCTCGTGATCTTTCCTGAACGGCTGCGCCAACTGGCGCACAAGTGCTAGCGCTAGCCCACGCGGCCGGGGACCTTGGCCGGTGCGCCACGGCGCCAGTCACGTGCGCCAGACAGGCACGTGCGCCAGACAGGCACGTGCGCCAAACAGGCACGTGCGCCAGACAGGCACGTGCGCCAGATGTCTGTCACGAGACGGCCCGGATTGCCGCATCACTGCCGCACCAAGCCGCGCGAAGCGCCGGGACTGGGGTGGCGGAATGGCGGGGTGAGCCGCGTGGAGAACACGGCCCACACGACCTTTCCCATGTCGCTCAGTGCCGTGTAGCCCCAGTTGTCGCTGAGCGCGCAGATGATGTGCAGTCCACGGCCGGTCTCGGCGAGGGAATTCGGTGCTTGGGGCATGGGAGCGACCTCACTCGGGTCGGCGACCGCGCACAGCACGCAGGGCCCGGGCCGTAGCAAACCGAGGCGGATCGGCCATCGGATCTTGTTCTCGCCGGAAGCTGGCAGCGCGTGCTGTAAAGCGTTGGTCAGTAGCTCAGACACGACTGTCGCGATGTCCTCGGTGCGTTCTGTCACACCCCACCGCTGCACGGTGGCGATGGTGAAGTCGCGCGCTGCGCGGACAGATCCGGCACCCCCGCCGGGCGTGCACGTCGCGATCCGTGGCAAGCGTGGCCAGCCCGTGAGGGCGGGATCTGCCGATAGCGACCGATTCCCGCTCGCCTGATCGGCCATCTCCGCGGCAAGCGCCAGCCAGTGACAGGCGGTCCTGTCCGCCAGGCGCGATGGATGCGCCGTCATGGCTGTCTGATCAATCCCGTGGCGACACGAGCGGAGCGTCCGCCCGTGTCCTGCTGTTGCGCCTGCGATCGGTTTCGTCGGCGCATTCCTGGATCGTCAGCCACTCACCCGTGCTCACCTGTTCGTCCAGTGCCCCCCGACAGCGGCCGCGATAAGCTCGCTTGGCTTCGGCCGCCCTCATCACCAGATAGATCTGGAGTCGCCTGATCATGTGCGTTCTCCTAACGTTCCTGCGCGCCGCTGCCGCGAGCGTTGGCGTGTAAGCCTCTCCACATGGGTAATCACCTATCGCGAGCTGACATCAGCGAATCGCCCACTGCTGACCCGCGGCTGGCCGATGCGCCGAGCGCCTGCTTCCGGCTTGCGGTGCGGCCAAACCCGCTTCCAGCGCGAGCACGGCGGATATCTCAGCACGGGATCCGGCCAGCCTGCGCGCCGGCGGCCGCGGGCTGAACGGCTGGGTCAGGCCGGTTGCCTGCCGGATGCGTTGCTGGCAGTGCGGCCGTTGCGGGTGGCGGTGGCCAGCAACAAGGTTCGGGCGATAGCCGTATTCCTGTCCCACAGCGCTACTGGGTGGGAAGCCCAGAAGCCGGGACGGCTCTGGCATTCGGGGCACGAAAGCCGGCCGAGGGCGTCAACGCGCCAGCCGGAGGAGATGGCCCTGGTGCGGATGTCGGCCTCGCCAAGCGCTGCGGGGTCGGCATGGTGTGAGATGCAGGAACCCATCTCACACCAGGCGATCGGCATCCGTAGCTGGTCGCCGATCGGAGCCCGCTCCGTACTCTCAACGCCGGCGCCGATGTCGGCGCTCGCGGCAAGCCCGTTCGCAGGCGGCGCACCCATGGCGGTTTCGAGTTGAGGACCGCCATCGCCCGCCGGCCCAGCACCGCCATCGCCCGCCGGCCCAGCACCGCCATCGCCCGCCGGCCCAGCACCGCCGTCGTCACGCAACTCGGCGATCCAGTCGTTCATCTCAAGCCAGCCGTTCGTTTCCAGCAGGCTAGCGTCATCTGGCCGGATCTTGATCTTCATATTGCAGGCCTCCAGTTCAACCAGGGGTGAGCTGACGTACAGCTACGTGACCTGCCCGGGAACAGGTACGTGCGCCGGGATAACGCGCCGGACAGGGGACTTCGCCTCCGATGCGTACCGGAGGCAGGTCCCAGCGCGGCCGACCGCAGCCACGCCAGACCGCGGATCGTTTCCAACAGGGGGAAACGCAATCTGCCGTTAGACAGACGGTGTTTCCTCCGACTGCGCGTGCGCCATCATGAGGCTTCTCCTCCCTTTCGAGCGCGTAGGCTCATCTTCCGGGCCCTCAGGCTCCACAGTCCTGCCTACGAATCACGGTCGGATAAACATACGGTAAACGTTCAGCTCATTTATGAGCCAATGGGACATTTGGATGTGGATACGCTCAACGTTCATTTTGTACACAGGGCCTGGATAGCGTTTTCGCAGGTAACTGCTCCGGCAGAAGTGCTGATGCCCGGGAATCCCCAGTGTTATCCCCAGTGTTATCCCCACATTGCACACAGACTCGCTAGCTGTTTGAACAAGTCATCCACACGTCTGTGCACAGAGCGGCGTTGTTCGCAGCGGCGCCGACCGAGAAACTGCTGCCTAGGTAACGGGCCGCAGCAAAGGTCGGCGGAGGGACAACAGTGACTGGCCGCAGCCGGGTATTACCGGTGCGTAACCGGAACCAACGCGGCAGGCTGCCGCATCCCCATCGCGGCCAGGTGTGCCGTCCGCAATTGGCACCCGGCCTGTCTGCCAGCAGGCGAGCTTGCACGTTGGTTCGGACGCTCGCCGCGCGCGGCGCTTCAGCAAATCGCCATACCGAGATTCGGATTCCGTTTCGCTTCACGACACTCCGTAAAAGGCATGTTTGGGCTACCAGGCTACCTTCAGGTTCCCTGCGCAGCGCACCTACGCACGCACGACCGACCAAGCCGGCCACGCGCGGTCACCGTTGATCAGACCTGTGTCTCCTGGCAGTGCCCCAGCGCGAGGTAATTCTCTACGCCGCACTCCTTGCGAACAATTCGGACCTACGCCGGCCGCATGGGCGACAGGTCCGACTCGTAGCCGGACCATTGCGATTTCCCCGGACTGCTAGATTTATCTCGGACGTGATATCCTATCAACGGGGAGCAATGCGCTGAAACCAAACCGGAAACATTCTCTGACATATCTGACATAAGTGTTTCGACAAGCTGGGCGACGCGGCTGCCACGATCGGCTCAGCTGCCGCAGCGCTGGCCCAGCAGACGAGGGCCTGCGGATGGCTGACCACCCAGGGTGATCTTTAAGGACGGTCCTTCGGTTGCCGGGCTCCCCTCGGCTACGGGCGAGAGACACGTGGGAAGCCATCAAGTTCCTGGGTGAAGTGGACGAGCGCGGGTCCCGGGCGATGAGCGACGAGGACGCGTTCACCCGGGCGACGTCTCAGGGCTGCTGACTGCTTGCCGAGAACGTCAAAGACTTTCGGCCCATCCTGCTGCGGGCGCTACAGGCTGACGACAGCGCCACGGGAATTGTCCACACCAGTAACCGCACCTTGCCGCGGTCAAGGAAGAACCCTGCTCCCCTGTTTTAGGCAATCCATGCGCGGATGCTCAACGGGCCACCCGAGGCGCCGCTCACCGAGGACTGGCTCTGCAACCGTGCAGGCCGCTAACCCCCGAGCGCGTTCCGCGCCGGGCAGGGCCGGCCAAGCGCATCGCCACAGACCGCGGACCCGGTGCGCTCCAGCACATCGCCATCGCCCGGCAGTTCGCATCGGTAGTGCACGGCGAAAGCTCCAATAAGCGCATCCGCCACGACCCGCCCCTCCACCCCCCCGCCCCTCCAGCCCCGGGACGGCGACGTCCACACCGGCAACAACACGGCGAGCGCCTCGCTGAGTGGATCCTCACCAACCACCGCCCATGTCGCGTCCACGAGCGCGCAGGTGCCGAGCAGGAACACCGTCCCGTCCAGCTCGGGAAACTCCGGCTCGCCTGCCTCCAATTCGGCCCCACCTTGGTGTAGCCAGGCCTCGTTGGTGTAGCCAGGCCTCGATGGCCTCGCTGTGGGCCAGTTCGGCCCCGGCGGTGGGAGCGAGCACGTGGAGAAGCATGCGCACCGCTGGGTGATCGGCACGATACCCGCCCGGATCGGCCCGTCGGGCGGGTATCGTGCCGTCCTGTGCTGGATGGCGATGTGGTCTTCGTCCCTGATGCGGTCCCGCGGCGGGGCCGGTTCTCCCTGTGGGGCACGGGCTCGGGATCGGGCAAGGTGGAGCTTGTCTTCGCCGGCGGGACATACGGGATCCGCAAGCGCCTGGTACCCGCGGACCTTGTACCGGTGGCCGAGATTCTGCCGTCGCTGCTGGCGATCGATCCGAATGCGG